>Ga0308176_10000148_pt1 | contig 47844 bp, 44 predicted proteins | sample PhyCR2_3_FD_203890 | JGI IMG/M metagenome (GOLD analysis project Ga0308176, IMG submission 203890) | Soil microbial communities from UC Gill Tract Community Farm, Albany, California, United States - DLSLS.C.R2 | ecosystem: Environmental > Terrestrial > Soil > Agricultural land | place: USA...
GCACCGTGAGGTGTTCCGAAGTCAACCCGGCCCAGCGGACGACCCGGACCTGCGTGTCGTCGTGTCCGCGGGCGTCGATGGTCAGCCCGAGATCCCAGGAACTTGTCATGGTCGGCACCGTCGGCTCGGCCCGCCCCACCAACGTCCCCGAGGGCCCCACACCTGCCGCGGTGAGCGTGCGGGCCCGGATCGAGAGGCTGTTCGAACGCCTCCGAGTTATCCACAACCAGCGCCCCAGGAACGCCCCAAGGGCGCCTGGGGCGCTAACGCTGGGGCGTTGAGGGACGTCTGTGGGGCGTTCCGCGGCCAGGCTTCATGTCACTGTGCGTGCCGACCCCGGGAGACAAAGTGGTGCCAAGTGGACGAGACTCCGGCTTGTCTTGTTCCTACGCGTGGCGGAGGACGCCATGAGCGCAACGCTGCCAGTCTCGGGTACGCAGCGTGGCGCCCTGCTGACGGTTGCTGTGTCGGCCGTTGTGTCCATCGGCCTTGCTGGCTGCGGCGACGACGGCACCACGGCCCGCGCGTCCGAACAGCCACCCTCGGCTGTCACGTCGGTCAGTCCATCGCCGACGCCGGACGAGCAGGCTTTGCTGCTGGCCCAGTACCGCAAGTTCTGGAGCTCGCTGACGCCCGTTAGCCGAATGCCGGCGACTGCGCGCCAGGCCGTGCTGGCCGAGGTCGCCGTAGACCCTGCGCTCAAGTCGCTGCTCCACGGCATGAGCCAAGGCGATGCCAAAGGCCAGGTCTTCTACGGCGCCGATGTTCCGCGTCCCACAGTCCGCATCAACCCCGACGACACAACGGCGCTCGTCGACGACTGTCAGGACTCCAGCCATGCAGGCCTGATCGACAAGGCGACGGGCAAGCGCCTCACGGTCGGCGTCGCGCGCAACCACGTCAGCGTCACGATGAAGAAGCAACCCGGCGACCTGTGGAAGGTCTCCTACGTCGACTACTCAAAGTCGCCGTGCTGACCACTGGCGCGGTAGCAGCGGGGTTGCTCTGCCTCGGCTGGGTCGCCGCCCCGGCTGCCGCCTCGGCCGGCGACGGTCCAGTCGTCGTCGTCGGTGACAAGTACGGCGGATACGTCGACACGACAGTCACGGCACCCTCGACCGACACGGTGGGGGCGACGCCGGACGCCGCAGGTAGCTCGGGCAGTGACGACGGTCCCCGGTGCAGCTGGATCGAGGAACCCCCCGCAATGCAGTCGGTCTGGGCGTCGCTCGGTGCCAGCGAACCTGGCGGTATCTGGTACGACACGAAGTGCTCTGACGGGTCGGTGTACATCGGCATCTACGTTCCGCCGGCGAGCGACAGCGTGCCGCCGGAAGTTCGGCTGGCAGGGTCACTTGCGCGGACGGTCGTGAACCGGCTGCAACTCCCCGCACCGCAGGTGGGTCAGAGCCCGACGGGGCGGGCCCTGGTCGGGCTGCCCACGTGGTGGTGGGTGGACCCGGCGTCCTGGCAGGTGCTGCAGCAGCGCACGAGCGCCGGTCCGGTGTGGGCGGAGGTCACCGCGACGCCGGTCAGCACCAGTTGGGATCCGGGCGACGGCTCCGCACCGCTGGTGTGCGCGGGGCCGGGAACGGTCTATGACCGATCGCGGCCGGAGAGCGCGCAGTCCACGGACTGCTCCTACACCTATCGGCGCAGCAGCGCCGACCAGCCGCAGACCGGACCGGACGTCAACGACCGGTACTTCACCGTCACGGTGACCACCACCTGGTCGGTGACGTGGCGGGGAGCCGGCGGCAGCGGCGGCGCTCTGCCGGCGCTGACGCGCAGCAGCACCTTCCCGCTGGCGGTGGCCCAGCGGCAGACCGTCGTCACGGGCGGCAGCGGATAGAGCCGCGCCAGCCCGCAGCCGTCGTCCGTGGAACTGGAGTCTCGATGACCACCGCACCACCTAGCCCGCCGACCGCGAACGGGTTCGTGCCGCATGGGGCCCGACCCACGACCTCGCCAGCGCTGCCACCGCTGCCCCCGCTGGGGGAGCGGGTGCCCCGGATGCGACGGCAGCGCCGTCCTGCGCTCGCCGCCGGTGGCGCACTGCTCGTGCTGCTGTGCGGTGTGTCGAGCGCGGCTCTGGTGATGTCGGGCGACGACCGGCTGCGGGTGCTGGCGCTGGCCCGTGATGTGCCGGCTGGGCACGTGCTGGCCGCCGGCGACCTGCGGGTCGCCGAGCTCGGCGGCAGCGGCCTGAGCGCGCTGTCCGCCGACGGCGCCCCGAATGTCGTCGGGCAGATGCTCACCGCGACGCTGCCCGCAGGGACGCTGCTCAACGACAGCATGCTGACCCCGACGCCGCTGCCCGCTACGGGGCTTCAGCTCGTCGCGGTCGCGGTCAAGCCCGGCGGTGCCCCCACTGAGGCCGTACCCGGCCGCGACGTCAGCGTTCTGCGCGTCGGCACCGCGGCGAACGCCGCGGCGGGTGCGACACCGACGGTGCTCGTCCCGCGTGCCCGCGTGGTGTCGGTTTGGACCGACGCCACCAGCGGGGCCGTCATCTTGTCCCTGCAGGTCCCGCAGGCCAATGCCCTGGCGGTTGCGCAAGCCAGCGCGAGCGGCGCTGTCGCCGTCACGCTTCTCCCGGTGGCGCCATGACCTCGCTGGCCTTGCTGTCGGCGAAAGGCGCCCCCGGTGTCACCACCAGCGCGCTGCTGCTCGCCGCGATCTGGCCCGACGCGAGCATCCTGGTCGAGGCCGACCCTGCCGGCGGAGACCTGCGCTGCTGGCTGCCCGACATGACCGGACAACCCCTGCGTCCCGACGTCGGCGTCGTGTCGCTGCTGGCCGCGCACCGTACCGGCTCCGGACAGCTCGCCGACCGCACGGTCCACGCGCACACCCAAACCCTCGCCGGCGGCTTGCCGGTGCTCGTCGGAGCCAGCACCCCGGCGCAGGCCGCAGCCCTCGGCGCGACCTGGCCGCAGCTCGCGGCCGCACTCGCCGGCGAGCGCGCGGATGCTGTCGTCGACCTGGGCCGGCTGGCGACGGACGGCCCGCAATGGGATCTGCTCGCAACGACCAGCCTCGCGTTGGTCGTCACCGCACCAACCGTCGCCGGCACCGCGCACACCCGCGACGTACTGACTCAGCTGGCGCAGCGCCAGGTCCGCGCCGGTGTGCTTGTCATCGGCACCGACGCCGCGCGGACGCAGGTCGCCGACGCGCTCGGCACGCACGACTGCACGTGGCGGCTCCCGCACGACAGGACCGCAGCCCAGAACTTGGCAGCGGGGGAGTGGTCGCGACGGCTTGACCGCAGTCCTCTGCTGGCCGGCGGCCGCCAGCTCGCCCGCGACCTGCACGACACGCTCGCTCGCGTTTCCGTCGCCGGCGCCGCTGACACCGAGCTGGTGCCCATGGCGGGCGTCCCGGCGACGGCGGTCAGCGGATGACCCTCCTCGATCCCACCAATACCGAATGGACGGACGGCCGGCCCGACGGAGCCCCGGCAGTGGCGGACGGCGCGCCCGCTCCGCAGCACGACCAGATCTTGGCCGCGCAGCCCGCGACATCGCGGGACTACGCGCTGGTGCAGCAGATCCGCAGCACCGTCGCCACCGGCTTGCGGGACGCCCGCCGCGAACGCGCTGAGGCCGGCAAGCCCGACCTCGGCACCGACGACGAGCGGCAGCTGGCCCGCAGCCTGATCGCCGCCGCCGTGAACGCACACCGCCGCGCGCAACTGTTGACCGCGAACACGGCGCTGCCGCCGACCGAGGACGACGCGCTGCTCGCCGGCGCGGTCGAGGCGGCCCTGTTCGGGCTGGGCCGGCTCGAACCGCTGCTCGCCGACCCGACCTGCGTGCACGTTGAGATCAACGGCTGCGACCGGGTCTGGCTCTACCGCGACGACGGCCGGATCGACCCAGGCCCGCCCGTCGCCGAGTCCGACGCCGAACTCGTCGAATGGGTCCGCACCGCCGCCACCTACAGCGGCCTGACTAGCCGCCCGTTCGACACCGCCAACCCCTGGCTGGAACTGCGCCTGCCCGACGGCAGCCGGCTGTGCGCGCTGATGGGCGTCGTCGAACGGCCCGTCGTCAGCATCCGGCTGTTCCGCTCCCAACGCGTCACCCTCGCCGACCTGCACCAGCGGGGCAGCTTCGATGAGCAGTTGTTCGCGTTCCTGCACGCCGCCGTGCAGGCCCGCGCGAACCTGATCGTGTCCGGTGAGACGTTCAGCGGCAAGACCACCCTGCTGCGCGCGCTCGGCAACGCGATCCCGTTCGACGAGCGGATCGTGACCTGCGAGCACTTCCTCGAGCTCGGCTTCGACCGGCTACCCGACCTCCATCGCGACGTCGTCGCGATGGAGGAGCGGCTGCCCAACGCCGAGGGCATCGGCGCGGTCACCCTGCACGAGCTCGTCGAGCACTCCCGCCGGCTCAACCCCGACCGGCTCATTGTCGGGGAGGTCATCGGCGGGGAGATCATCGCGATGCTCGACGCGATGACCCAGGGCGAGGACGGGTCGCTGTCCACCATCCACGCCCGCGACAGCCGCAGCGCGTTCGACCGGATCAGCACCTACGCCCTGACCAGCCCGCACCGGCTGCCGGTCGAGGCCAGCGGCATGCTGCTCGCCGGCGCGCTGGACTTCGTCATCCACATGACCAAGGCCCGGCTGCCCGACGGCCGGGTGTTCCGGCACGTCAGCAGCGTCCGGGAGGTCCTCGGCTTCGACGGCCGGCAGGTCCTATCCAGCGAAATCTTCGCCACCCACCCCGGGCAGGTGACCGCCCGGCCCGCCGCGCCGGTCAGTCCGGACCGCAGCCGGCGCCTGCACGACGCCGGCTACGACGAGCAGTCCTGGGCCGGCACGCAGCCTGGTGGTGCGCGATGACCGGCGGTCGTGGGCTGCTCGCCGCGGTCCTCGGCGGCGGGCTCGGGCTCGGCCTGCTCCTGCTCACCACCGGACTGCGTGGACGGACGGCGGACCCTCACCAGCCGCCAGCCCCGCGCCGTCGGCTGACCCCCCGACAGGTCCAACGCCTCGTCGCCGCAGCCGCGACCGGTGTGCTGGTGCTCGTCGTGACCCGCTGGATCGCCGCCGGCCTCGGCGTCGCCGCGCTCGTCCTGTACTGGGACGCTGTCTTCGGTGGCACCCGGCGCAGCCGCACCGCCACCCTCCGGCTCGAAGCACTCGCGGCCTGGACCGAGAGCCTGCGCGACCTGGTCGCGACCGGCATCGCCCTCCCCGAGGCGCTCCCGGCGTCCCTGATCAGTGCGGCGCCGCTGCTACGACCGCACCTGCAACGCCTGCACGAACGCCTGGCCGCACGCGAACCCCTCGAACCCGCCCTGCGGTCCCTCGCCGACGACCTCGACGACGGCGGCGCGGACCTCGTCGTCGCAGCGCTGCTGCTGAACACCCGCGCGCAGGGACGAGCCCTGGAGGCGGTGCTGTCATCGCTCGCGACCAGCTTGCGCGACGAACTGCGGGTGCGCCGCACCATCGAGGCCGAACGGCGCAGCACCCGCCGCGCGGTGCAGATCGTCGTCACCGTCACCCTGCTCACCGCACTCGGCCTTCGCCTCGGCAACCCCACCTACGTCGCGCCCTACCGCACCCCCACCGGCCAGCTCATGCTCGCCGTCGTCGCCGGGGTCTTCGCGATCGGGTTCGGCTGGCTGGCCCGGCTCTCCGCGCTGCCCCGTACGCCGCGGCTCCTTCCCAGCCACATGCAGTCAGCGAACGGCACGCCATGACCCTCGCCCTGCTCCTCGGACTCGGCGTGGGCGCTGGCCTGTGCCTGCTCGCCGCCGGCCTGCGACCCGCACCGCCGACCCTCGCCGCAGCCTTGCGCCACCTCGACCAGCCACCGCCCCTCCGCACCACCGCCCGCACCGCACCACCGTCCGCCGCGCCAGATGCGGGGGATCGGGTGCGGCTCTGGCTCGCCCGCCGCACCGACATGCCGGCCCTGTCCTTCCTGTCCGGGCTGTCCGGCGACGCCGAAGCCGACCTCGCCGTCACCGGCACCGCCGGCGAACTGCACGCCGGCGCGAAAGCCCTCAGCGCACTCACCGGCCTCGCCGCACCACTGGCCCTGGCCACGCTGCTTCAGCTCGCCGGGCTCCGGCTGCCGCTGCTCGTACCGCTCTGGCTGTGCCTGACCGGCGCGATCGTCGGCTACCTGCTGCCCGACCTGCGGCTGCGCCGCCGCGCCGCCGACGCACGGCGTGCGTTCCGGACCAGCGTCGGCGCGTACCTCGACCTCGTCGCGATGCGGATGGCGTCCGGCAGCGGACTGGCCGAAGCACTCACCGACGCCGCCAGCATCGGACACGGGCCGGCCTTTGCCCGGATCCGCGGCGCCCTCGCCGACGCCCGCACCGACGGCCTCACCCCCGCCCAGGCCCTGGGGCTGCTCGGCACCCAGCTGCACCTGCCCGACCTGGTCGACGTCAGCACCCGACTGCGGCTGGTCGACACCAGCGGCGCCCAGGCCCAGCAGTCCCTACGCGCCCAGGCCGCCAGCCTGCGCGACCGTGAACTCGCCGACGCCCAAGGCCGCGCGAACGAGCAGTCCCAGTCGATGCTCGTCGCCCAGGTCGTCCTCGGCCTGGGGTTCGTGCTGTTCCTCGGCTACCCCGCCGTCGCCCGCGTCCTCGCCACCTGACCACCACACCGTGACCAACCACGCCGAGACCACCAGCCCGACTACCGAGCACCCGACCATCACAAGGAGAAGCCCGTGACTCACACCGCCGACCGCCTGCGCACCGCCGGTGCCGGGCTGCTCCTGCTCTTCCCCGAGATCACCGCCGGGCTGCTGCTGTTCGACGCCGCCCGTACCGCCCAGACCAGACGGTTCGCCGGACAGCACCCCGAACGCGGAGACGCGATCCAGTGGGTCATCGTCACCGCCATCGGCGCCGCCATCGCCGTCACCGTCGGCGCGATCATCTTCAACAAGCTCGAAGGCAAAGCGAACAGCATCGACGTCACCACCCCCGGCGCCCGCTGACCGGCCTGCGCATGCACCAGGCGACACAGCGGCGGCGCCGGCCGGCACGAGACGACGGCAGCAGCGCCCTCGAACTCGTGCTCCTCACCCCTGCCCTGATCGCCCTGGTCTTCGCGATCGTGCAGGCCGCGCTGCTGTGGAACGCCAAGCACACCGTCGCGGTCGCCGCGCAGCACGGCGCACGGCTCGCCCGCACCGTCGTCGCCCTCCAACCCGTGGTGACCACTGCTGTTCCCGCCGGCAGCGACAGCACCGTCCAGACCTCGACGTTGCGCTTCCTGCGGCAGACCGGCGGCAGCTCGCTGGCCGACCCCACCGTCACGGTGCACCGCGACGGTGAGTACGTCACGGTGACCGTCAGCGGCACCAGCGTCGGCGTCCTGCCCGGCACGACCATGCGGGTCAGCGGCAGCAGCCGCACTCCCGTCGAGGGGTTCCGGCCGTGACCCCACCAACCGCAGCACGCGCACGCATCGCCGCCCCTCGCGTCCGACGCTCCGGCGACACGGGGTCGCTGACCGTAGAGCTGGTCGTCCTCACCCCCCTACTGCTTGCCCTGCTCGCCTTCGTTGTCGGCCTCGGCCGCACCGCCGACGCCCGCAGCCGGCTGACCGGCGCCGTCCGCGACGCCGCCCGCGCGGCCAGCCTCGCCCCGAGCGCCGCCGCCGCCACCAGCGCTGCCCGCGACACCGCACTGGCCGACCTCGCCGGCGCCGGCCTGGAATGCCTCGACCCGCAGGTCAGCACCGACACCCGCGACTTCATCCCAGGCGGCACCGTCCGCGTGACGATCCACTGCGCGCTCGACCTCGCCGACCTGACGGTCTCCGGCCTGCCCGGCCACGCCACCCTGACCGCCGACGCGTCCGCGCCGCTGGACACCTACAGCCAGCTCAACAGCGCAGCCGCCTCATGACCGGCACCCACCGTTGCGCACGCACTGGCATCGGCAGCCCTCGCGCCGCGGCGACCAGCCGCACTCATCGCCTGCACTCCGTCGCGTCCGTCGGGTCCGTCGGGTCCGTCGCGTCGACCGCGGACGGCGGGGCGGCCACCGTCCTGCTGCTCCTGCTCACCCCCGCGCTGTTCGCCCTCGCCGGCCTCGTCCTGGACGGCGGCACCCACCTCGCCGCCCGGCAGCGCGCCGCGGACCTGGCCGAGCAGGCCGCGCGCGCCGGCGCCGACCAACTCGACACCAGCGGACTGCGCAGCACCGCCCAGCCGCTCCTCGACACCACCTGGGCCACCACCGCCGCCTGCCGATACGTCCGCACCATGGAACCCGACGCGACCTGCACCGCCACCATCCGCCCTGCCGCGGGGACCCAAGAGCTGCAGGTGCGCGTGCGCACGGTTACCCCGACGGCGCTGCTCGGCCTGATCGGCATCAACACCCTGCACACCGACGCCCTCGGCAGCGCCCAGGCCGTCACCGGAATCCGCACCACCCTGCCGCAGGAGGGCCCATGACCACCCGACACCCGCGGCCGGTTCACAGCCCGGGCGCGGCCGCGCGGCTACGGCATCGGACCGGTGCGGCCGGGCTGCTCACCCTCGTCGTCCTGGTCCCACCGGCCCTGCTGCTCGCCCTGGCCGGCAGCCCCCTCGACCCTCCAGCCGCGCTGCGCTCCCGCGACGCACTGAGCGGCAGCGTCGACGACACGAGTCTGCTGTGGCTGCTCAGCACCGGCACGTGGCTGTTATATACGCACCTGCTCGCGACCCTGACGGTCGAAGCCCTGCGGCAGACCCGCGGCAGCACACTGCGCCTGCCCCTGCCCGGGCTGCTGTTCGGCGCGAACGCCGCCCTCGCCAGCCACCTGATCGCCAGCCTCGTCCTGACCAGCGCACCGCAGCACACGACCGGACTGACACCCGCCCTCGTGCGCACGGCCGTCACCGCACCGGCCGCGACCGGGCCCGCACCGACCCCCGCACCCGACCTCCAGCAGCACCGTCAACTCGCACGGCAGACCACCACCACGACGGGTTCCCCTGCACACGCAGCGGCCGGCGTGGTCGAGTGCCGGGTACTGCCGCCGGAAGGCCGCGACCACGACACCCTCTGGGACATCGCCGAGCGCCACCTCGGCGACGGCACCCGCTGGCGCGACATCTTCGCCCTCAACGACGGCCGGCTGATGCCCGACGGTCAACGCCTCACCCGCGCCAGCCTCATCCACCCCGGCTGGGTCCTCACCCTGCCCGCCGACGCCGTCGCCCTCGAGATCGACCAGGTCCCACCCCCGCCTGCCACGCACTTCACTGGACATGCGCCGGCTGCGGACCTGCCCACTGCGACCCTCGAGACCGCCGAGACCGACGCCGCCCATCACGCCACCGATCACGCCACGCATGACGGCGACATCGATCCAAAGCCGGCGGCGCCGCACGCGGTGCAGGAAACACAGAGCCCGCAGCGGATCGCGCCGACGCCGACGCCGACCGTCGGACCGTCCGACGACGCCGATCCGGCGGCTGCGCCAGCGCACGATCATGACGAGCTGCCCGCCGCCATCGGCCTCGGGACGCTCATGCTCGGGGCGGTCGGGCTGCTCGCCGCCCTCACCCGCCGCCGCAAGGTCGCCGCCCGCCGACGACCCCCAGGGGTCCGCGCCACCCGCCCCAGCGACGACCTGATCGAGACAGAACGGGAGCTCCGCGCACAGGCCCGCCTGGCACGAGACACCGCCGCGACCGTCCGCCTCGCCATGACACTCGCGTCCCGGCAGGCCCCGCACGCCCAGCTCCGGGTGCTGTGGCAACACCCCGATGACAGCCTCGAACTCATCTGGGCCGACCCTGTTCCCGCGACACCCGCGCCCGCACCGTTCACCGCGACCGACCGGGGCTGGCTGCTGCCCGCCGACGCGCACCCGATGCTGTTCGCGACACGCTCAGTCGACCCGCCCCAGCCTGCACCGGACGGCGACACGACTCAGCAGAACACCTCCGTCGCCGAGTTCAGTGAGCCGTTCCCGTTGCTGATGCCGGTCGGCACCCACCAGGGCAGCGCCTGCCTGGTCAACCTCGAGCTCTACGGGCTCATCTGCCTGAACCACGACCAGCAGCCAGACCAGCAACCCGAGCAGCCGCAAGCTGCCCCGCCGTCGCTGGCGGACCTTTTTGGCGCATGGATCAGCAGCCTCGCCGCAGCCCCATGGACCGGCCCGCTCCGCATCTGCTTGCCCCGACGCCTGGAAGCGCTGGCTACCGGACTCGACCCGGTCCACATCTGCGACCCGGTGTGGCCGTTCCGCACCGACCTGACCCCGGACGAGCTGCAGCAGGTCCGCACCCACGCCAACTTCTCCACGGCACGACGGCACGAGGCGAACCTGGACAGCATCGGCTTCGAACTGTTCGTCGGCTACCACGCCGGCGAGCTCCCCGCGGCGCTGCTGCACGCCGCGACCGACCCGGCCCAGCCCACCGTTGTCATCCTTGCCGAGGCACACCCGGACGGCCACGTCTGGACCCTGCACCACGACGGACGCCTCAGCATCCCCGGCGTCGCCGATGACCTGACACCAGTCACCCTCGACCGCGACACCCGCGGCAGAGTTCTTCGACTGCTCGAGCACGCCCAAGACCCGCCCCAGGCCCCACCGGACGATCAGCAACGCACCGCCCTGCGCACCGACTGCCCGCCCGCCCAGCCGGCCCAACTGCAGCCCCTCGTCACGGACACCGGCGACGAGCCGGTGCTGGACCTGAGCAGCTACGACAACACCGACGCGTCCACGGCACCGGCGACGCAGAACACCCAGCTCGACGGTCTCGACGAAGACCGGCCGACTGCCCGGGCGGAAAGGCCCCGCGCGACGCCGACGGTGGTTCAACCCGGCGACGACGCCGGAAGCAATGCCGGAGACGAGGAGATCCTCGGACCGATCGAAGTGTGCGTCCTCGGCCCCGTTACCGTCCGAGGCATCGACCGGCCGCTCCCGCGGCAACAGGCCATCGACCTGCTCACCTACCTGTGCTTCCACCGCCGACCCCTGCGCTCGGAGGAGCTCTGGGAAGCGGTGTGGCCCGGTAAGCCCTACAACAACCACACCTTGCGCAACCGCATCCACGACCTGCGGACGTTCATCAAGCCGCTGTTGCACCGCAGGCCCGGCGGCGGCTACGAGCTCGACGAGCTCGTGCTCACCGACTGGCAACGGTTCCAGGGCCTCGCCGACGGCACGCGGGACCAGCAGCTCGCCGCCCTGGCCCTCGTCCGCGGTCGACCGTTCCCCCGCAACGACCTGGACTGGTTCCACCTCGAAGGACAGCAGTCCGAGATCGAAGCCAGCATCGTCGACCTCGCCCTGCAGGTCGGCGAGAGAGCCCTGCGCGACGAGCAGTACGACACCGCCCGCACCGCCGCGCTCGCGGGTCTGCGCGCCTGCCCATGGGATGAACGGCTCTACCGCGTCGCGATGAGGTCCGCGGCGGCCCGCGGTGCGACCGCCGAGCTCCACCAGCTGCGCCGGCAACTGAACTCCGTCCTCGACGACGAGCTCGCTCCCGACGACGACCTGCAACCCGCCACCTCCCGCCTCCTCCAGGAACTGCGCGACGAGGAACGCCAGCACCAGCTGAACCCGCGCAACCCGTAACCGGCGACCGACCGGCAGCCGTGCGGATGTACCCGCCACGGCGACACCTCGTCGCCTGGCAGCATCACGGCTCGTGACGCTGCCGCTGACCCTCGCCGCTATCGACGCCGCGGTCGCCGCCTACCTCGTCGGGTGGGCGCTTCGCCGGGAGCGACGAGACCGCGCGCGGGTGCTGGTCGTCGGGATCGTCCTGGCAATCTGCGCCGTGTTCCTCGCCATCGTCGGATGGTCAAGCACCGCCCCAACCCAACCGACCCCGCCGCTGGCACCAGCGCCTGGAACGCCGGTCTGACAGGACCACCCGTCGCGGCACCCCCGCTGCGCATCGCCGCGCCCCAAGCGCACCACGCGAACGCCGCCTCGACTGCTCGCAAACGCAGGGGCTCTGCTGCGCCGTCGCTTGACCGAACGCCCCAGCCGCGCCCCACCGGCCCTGGGGCCTTCCCCGTCATGCGAGCTGGGGCGCATGAGGACGTCTGTGGGGCGTCCCGCCGCGACCGTGCACCTCCCAACACCACGGGAGGTCACATGTTCACGCCCACCACGCTCGTCGCGACGGCGACGCAGCTGACCGCCGGCCCGGCGCAGCCGACGGTGACCGTCGACCCGAACAGCAAACTGCCCGGCACCGCGCAGCTGACGAACCTCGTCGGCGGCCTCATGACCTGGGTCCTGCTCGCCTGCGTCCTGGCGGTCCTGGCCGGCGCCGCTGCCTGGGGCTTCGGGGCCCGCAGCGGCCACTTCGGCGCAAGCCAGCAAGGCCGGCTCATGGTCGTCGGCGGCGTCGCCGGAGCCATGATCGCCGGCGCCGCGACCGCGCTGATCAACTTCGGGTTCGGCCTCGGCGCGACGGTCCACTGACATGACCGCCTCGCACCTGACAGGCGCGCATCTGACTGGCGTAGCGGCGCCCGATGCGTCTGTCCACGCCGCCCTCCCCGCTATCCCCGGGATCCCGCCGGTGCCCGGCATCCCCGCGGTCCCGGGACTTCCCGACATCCCGGGCGTGGACGTGACCGGCGCCCTGACCCGGCTGCTGTCCGGCGCCGTGCACAGCTTCGCCGCAGACACCTTCGCGCGCCTGTCCGACGCGTTGCTGGCCACCACCGCGGCGCCACTGGACCGGACATTCGACGCTCCGTGGCGCGCCATGGTCGCCGTCGCCGGCCTGCTCGCCCTTCCCATCCTGCTCGCCGGAGTCACCACGGAGGTACTCGCCGGCCGGCCGGTGCAGGCGGTGAAGAGGGGAGTGCTGCTCCCGGTGCTCGTCGGGCCGCTGCTGCTCGCCGCGCGCGCGGTGGTCGCGTTGCTGGACGCGCTGGTGCAGGGCGCCTGCGGGCTGCTGGTCCAGGTCGGTCTCGGTGGCCCGCGCGGCTTCGCCGAAGGCATCGACCGGATGCGTCAGGTCCTGCACGTCGCGACCGGTCCCGCTGACCCGACCGGCGCGGGCGCGTCGCTCGCCGTCGTCCTGGTCGCGGGTGTGCTGGCGTTCATCATCTGGGTCGAGCTCGCGTTCCGCGCCGCGCTGCTCCTGCTCCTCGCGGCGTTCGTGCCACTGGCCCTGGCCGGCCTGTTCTGGTCGGCGACGGCGCGCTGGACCCGCCGGCTGCTCGAGAGCCTCGCCGCGGTGTTGCTTGCGCCGCTGGTGATCACGATGGTGATGGTTCTGGCCACCGCAACCTTGACCGCCCCAACCGGCGGCGTCGCCGCCGGGATCGATCAGGCCGCGATCGCGCTGGCACTGCTGTTCCTGGGGACGCTGGGTTTGCCGATGACCTTCCGGCTCATCCCCGTCGTGGTGGAGGGCGCGCTCGTCGCGGGCATGGGAGCGACCGTCGCGACCCGAGCCCGCCGCGGCGCGCAGAACGGCGCCCGGCGGCTCGCCGCGGCCACACCGGGAGGCGGGGCCGCCAGCCGCCTCGCCACTGCCCGGCCCCCCGCTCCGGGTTCAGCTCCGGGCCCGGGTCCGATGCCGGCGACCGGCCAGGCGAGCGGCGCGGACGCGCGCACCTCCAGCCGAGCAGCTGCTGCCGCAGGCGGCTCGGCCCGGGCCGGAGCCCCGCAGTGACCGCGCACCGCCGCAACGACGAGACCGACCGGAGCGGACTGACCTACCTGCTCCCGTCCCCGGGCGGCGCTGTCTGGCTGGGCCTCGGCCCCGCCGGACTCGCCGGCCTCGCCGTCACCACCTCGGCAACCGTGCTGCTGCTCCTGACCGGTGCACCGCTGCTGTACGCGGCAGCCGTCACCACCGCCGGCGCGACGCTGAGCTGCCTGCGCGTCGCGGGCCGCACCGTCCTGCAGTGGACACCGCGCGCCGGAGCGCACCTGCGCGCCCACGCCGGCGGCGCCGCCCGCTGGACGCTTCCCCTGCCCCAGCTCACCGCACCCGGCAGCGCCCCCGTCGCTCTGTCGCTGCTGCCCGAGTCCGGACCCGTCCGGCTCTGCACTGCCGCCAGCCGGGCAGGCGGCGCGGAGGAGCTGGCCGTCCTCAGCAACCACGGCGGCCGCCGCACCGTGCTGCTGGACATCGTCGGGACCGGCCGGTTCGGCCTGCTCGACCCGCACGAGCAGGACGGCCACATCGCCGGCTGGGGGAACAACCTCGCAGCGCTGCTCGCCACCCCCGGGCTGCTCGCGGCGACCTGGCTGACACACACCCGCCCCCACTCGACATCGTGCACAACTGCTCTCGCCCGCGACCGAACCGACAGCAACGACGAGCTGGCCGCGGACTACCTGCGGCTCAAGCAGAACGTCATTGCCGAAGCCTCGCGGCACCGGCACCTGCTGGCTCTGACGTTCACCAGAACCGCCAGGCGGAACCCCGCCGGTGGCGACGGCGACCTGCTCGAGCTGGCCCGTCAAGTCGCGACCCGGCTGCTCGCCGACGACCTGCTGGCCCGCCCCCTCAGCCCCGGCGACGTCCCGCCCCTGCTCGCCCTGATGCTCGACCCCAGCCGGGACGACGACCCCGGCGACCACAGCACCCGCACCGCCGCGCTCGTGGGCTCACGCCGCAACAACTGGACCTTCTGCACGACCGACGACACCGTCCACCGCAGCTTCGCCATCACCGGATGGCCGCGGACGGCACTGTCGGCGGACTGGCTCACGCCGCTCCTGCACCACGCACCGCCCAGCGGCAGCGCGCACACCTTCACCGTCCAGGCCAGACCGGTCGCGCCCGACCACGCCGCCCGCCGGGCCCGCGCCGCGTCAGCGAAGGCCCGCCTGGACAACGCCGACCGGCAACGGCTCGGGTTCACCCCCGCTGCACACAGCGACCTCGACCAGCTCGATGCCGACGCCACCGAAGCCGAGCTCGTCGCCGGCTACCGGATGGCCGATGTCACCGCGCTGATGACCCTGCACGCACCCAGCCTGCCGGTCCTCGACGCCGCCACCCGCGACCTGCGTGCCCTGGCCGTCGCGTTGCGCCTGGACCTGCGACCCCTGCACGGCCAGCACGCCACCGCGCTCGCCGCAACACTCCCCACCGGCGTCGTCCCCGGGACCCACGGATGACCGACATCCACACCAGGCCGGACGCCGATAGCGGCACCGCCAGGGACGCGGATCGCGCCGCGGTGCTCGCCGCCACCGCCGAGGCCAAATTGCAGGCCCTGCACGACCGGCTCCTCGTCGCGCTCGACGAGCTCACCTCCGGCACGGGCTGGCAGCAGATGCTGAGGACCGCCGCGGCGCTGCCCACCTACAGCCCGCACAACGTGCTGCTCATCACCAGCCAACACCCGCACGCCACCGCCGTCGCCGGGTTCCACACCTGGAAGCACGTCGGACGCGCCGTGCGCAAAGGAGAGAAAGGCATCGCCATCCTCGCGCCGATGCTGACCAACAAGCGCGACCGCGACACCGGCACCGACTCCGAGGCCACCGCCGGCAGCGAACCGTCACCGGGGCCGACCGCCAACAGCAAAGCCAGCCCGCTCAAGCCTCGACGGCTGGTCGGGTTCCGCGTCGTGCACGTGTTCGACATCAGCCAGACCGACGGCCCCGACCTGCCCGAGGCACCACGACCGGTGCTCCTCGACGGCCAGGCCCCACCCGGGCTGCTCGACGGGCTCACCCAGCAGATACAGGAGCAGGGCTTCCAGCTCGTCCGACACGACTTCGACATCCCGCACCCCGGCCAGGGCAGCCCGAACGGCGTCACCGACTACCTCGCCCGCACCGTGCTCGTCCGGCCCGACCTCACCGAGGCTCAGACCGCGAAGACCCTCGCGCACGAGCTCGGGCACGTCCTGCTGCACGCCCCCACCCGACGGCCGGCCGCGCTGACCCGCGAACAGGCCGAGGTCGAAGCCGAATCCGTCGCGTACATCGTGACCGCCGCGCACGGCCTCGACAGCGGCACCTACACCATCCCGTACGTCGCTGGCTGGTCCGGCGGTGACCGGCAGCTCGTCGCGGACACCGCCGGTCGGGTCCTGTCCACCGCACACGACATCCTCACCCGCACCCCCGCGCCGCCCACCCATGAGCTCAGCAGCGACACCCGCCAAGCACTGCGCACCGCCGAAGCCGTCGCACGCAAGGACTGGCACAAGACAGCACCACAACAGGACCGCACCCGACCGCACGACAGGCCCGGCCAGGTGACGAAGACAGCGCAACCAGGACAGAAGCAGATGGACCAGCGCGCTAGCGGTCAGGACCGGCTGTGGTGACCCGCCTCGGCCAGGCGTCCGCCGTCACGACCCGGCACAGCGCCAGCCTCTACCCGTGGCAGGTCGGCAGCCCGCTGCCCGACGACGGACCGGTCATCGGGCTGGACCTGCTCGCCGGCCGCACCGTCATGCACTACGACCCGTGGGCCCTGTATGCGCGGCGGATGCTGACCAGCCCGAACATGGTTGTGCTCGGCCAGCTCGGCAAAGGCAAGAGCAGCCTGGTCAAGACCCACCTGCACCGTCAGCTCCTGCACGGCCGGCAGGTCTTCGTCCTCGATCCCAAGGGTGAGTACGCCCCGCTCGCCCGGCTGCACGACCTGCCGCTGCTGCGACTCGGCCCCGGCAGCCCGGACCGGCTCAACCCGCTCGAGCCCTGGCCCGGCGAGCCAGCCGACGCGCTGCACCGGCGCCGGGTCGAGACCTGCACCGCGCTCGCCGCGACCGGCCTCGGCCGCGACCTCACCCCGGAAGAACGCGCCGCCATCGGGTGCGTCCTGCACGCACTGCCAGTCGACGCGCTGCTGACCCACCTCGTCGACGGGCTGCTCGACCCCGACGACCGCACCGCGCAAGACCTCCGGACCAGCGCCACGGAACTGGCCTCGCAGGTCCGTCCGGTCGCCCTCGAGCTGCGCCGGCTGCTGCACGGCGACCTCGCCGGACTCCTCGACGCACCGACCACCTGCCACCTCGACCCCCGCGGTCCCGGACTCGTGCTCGACCTGTCCGCCGTCTTCGGCACCCCCGCCCTGCCCGCGGTGATGGTCGCCGCCGGCGCGTGGCTGTCCCGCGCCCTCACCCCCCACACCAACGGAGGTGAGCACCACGCGACCCAGGGCAGCGAGCCGAGCCATCCCGAGCGCCGGCGGGTCCTGCTCGTCGACGAGGCGTGGGTCCTGCTGCACCTGCCCGCCACCACCGCCTGGCTGCAGGCGTTGAGCAAACTCGCCCGCGCCCACGGCGTGCAGCTCATCACCGTGCTGCACCGCGCCAGCGACCTCGCCGGCCAAGCCGACACCGGCACCGCCACCCAAGCCCGCGCCAAAGGACTGCTCGCCGACGCCGAGACCCGCGTCCTCTACACCCAGACCCCCGGCGAACGGCCCCTGCTCGCCGAACTGCTCGACCTCACCGACGTCGAGCTCGACCTCGTGACCCAGCTGCCACCCCACCGGGCCTTGTGGCAGATCGGCCGCTACCGCGCGGTCGTCGACCACCTCCTCAGCCCACTCGAAGCCACCGACCTGGTCGACACCGACCAGCACATGCGACCCCACCCACCGCCGAACACGCCCGAGCCGTTCTACGCCGAGGTGCTGGCGTGAGCCGCCATCCCGGTCGGCGCACAGGCCGGCACCTGCTCCTGGCCGCGGCCGCGCTGATTGCCGCACCTGCCGCCGCCTTCGGTGCCGTCGGCGCCGGCCTCACCTCCGTGCCCGCGACGGCCGCACCCAGCGCGTTGGCGGCCGCCGACATCCCGGCCGCGCTCCTGCCGCTGTATCAGCAGTCGGCGGCCGCCTGTCCGGGACTGCCCTGGCCTGTGCTCGCCGGCATCGGCAAGGTCGAGACCAACCACAACCGCCCACCGCAGCAGGTCAGCGCCGCCGGCGCACAAGGGCCGATGCAGTTCCTGCCCATCACCTGGGCGCAGTACGGCGTCGACGGCAATGGCGACGGAGCCGCGGACGCTTTCGATCCGGCGGACGCCATCTCTACTGCCGCTAGGTACCTGTGCGCGCGGGGCGCCGACCGCGACCTGCCGCAGGCCATCGCCAGCTACCGGTGCGGCAACCTGGCCGCCTGCCAGCAACAGGCACGGCAACCCGCCGGCTACGCCACCCAGGTCCTGCGCTGGGCCCAGCTGTACACCGACCCAACCGTGGCGGCCGGGCCGGTGGCGACCGTCGCGGTGCAGGCCGCGCTGGCCCAGCTCGACACTCCGTACGTGTGGGGAGGGGAAACCGTCGGCGTCGGGTTCGACTGCAGCGGCCTGGTCCAGCACGCCTACGGCACAGCCGGTCTCGCCCTGCCGCGCACCGCGCAGGCGCAGTTCGACACCGGACCGCAGCTGCCCGCCGGACAGGTTCCGCAGCCCGGGGACCTGGTGTTCTTCGGCGCGAGCCCGTGGCAGGTCACCCACGTCGGGATCGCCCTCGGACAAGGACGGATGGTCGACGCCCCGCACACCGGCGCGCTCGTTCGCGTCGAGCCGATCGCCGGCTTCGGCCACTACCTCGGCGCGACGCGTCCCAGCGCCGGCGCCGCCACGTGACCGGACGCGGGCGGCAGCCGTCCGCCCTGAACCCGAGCGACCTGGCCGTGCTGCTGCTCCTCATCGCGGGCGCGGCCGTGGCCGGGTTGGCGCTGGCCGTGGTCGGGACCGCCGCGGCCCTCGCCGACCATCAATGGCAGCAGCTGCCGCCGGCCCCGGCTGTGGTCGGTCTGCTGCGCTGGCCCGCGCACCTGGGCCAGCCCGCTGACGGGTACCCCGCCGAGTACCGGCAGCAGCTGCCGAGCGCCGCACCGATGTGGGCTGCCCTGTCCGTCGTGCTCACTTCTGCGGCCGCGCTGGGTCTCGTGGTGCTGCGGTGGACGCCGGGACGCCTCCCGGGCCAACTCGGTTCGCGATCCCGGGCGGGCCTCGCGACGGCGGCCGAGGTCCGCGCACACCTCGGCGAGGACGCCGTCCGCGCCCGCGCGGCGCAGACCCGGCCGTCCCTCGGCCCACGGTTCGCAACGCGCGAGTCCGGGCTGAGCCTCGGACACGAGGTGCGGACCGGTCAGGCACTGTGGGGGAGCGTCGAGGACAGCTACCTCATCCTCGGCCCACCACGCAGCGGCAAGGGCGTGCACCTGGTCATACCGCAAGCGCTCGACGCCTCCGGCGCCGTCCTGGTGACCAGCACCCGACCCGACACCCTGCACGCCACCCGTACCGAACGGGAGCGGCACGGACCGGTGCTCGCCTTTGACCCGCAGCTGCTCGTGCCGGACGCCCCGCGGCTGCGCTGGTCACCGATCCGCGGCTGCGACAACCCGCTCGTCGCGATCAACCGCGCCCGGGCGCTGTCCGCCGGCGCGTCCATGACCAAAGGCAGCACCAGCGACGGCGACTTCTGGCAGCAAATGACCGCCGCTGTCCTGCGTTGCTACCTACACGCCGCCGCGCTATCCGGCCGGCCTATCGGCGACGTCCTCGCCTGGGCATCCCGACCCGCCGACCCCACGCCGGTGCGGATCCTGCGCAGCGAAACCGCCGCCGCCGGCGGCTGGGCCGAGGAACTTGCCGCCCAAGCCGCAGCCGACCCGCGCCAGCGCGACAGCGTCTGGGCCGGAGTCCGCCGATCCGTCGACAGCCTCGCCGACCCCCGCGTCCTGCACGCCTGCAGCCCCACGAGCGGAGACCAGTTCCAGCCTGAGCAGTTCCTCCAAGAACGCGGCGCGCTCTACCTGCTGGGCTCCACCGGCACGCAGCTGTCCGTCGCGCCGCTCATCACCGCGCTCCTCGAGGACCTACTCGACACCGCGCGCGGCCTCGCCGGCGCGCTGCCGCACGGCCGGCTCGACCCGCCCTTGCTCCTGCTCCTGGACGAGGCGGCCAACATCGCCCCCATCCCGACGCTGCCCAACCTGCTCGCCGACGGCGGCGGGACCGGCATCACCACCGTCACCGTGCTGCAGTCCCTCGCCCAAGCCCGGTCCCGCTGGGGCGACGCCGGCGCAGACGCCATGTGGGACGCCGCCACCACCAAGATAGTCCTCGGGGGACTCGCGCACGCCGAGGACCTGCAGCGCATCAGCCGCCTCGCCGGCGACATCGACGTCCCGCACGTCACCCACAGCCGCAGCCGTGACGGCACCAGCCGCAGCACCACCACCCAGCGGCTCCCGGCGCTACCCCTCGAGCGCATTCGCTGCCTGCCCGCCGGCCAAGCGCTGATCCTCGCCCGCCGCTGCCCACCCGTCGACGCGCGCCTGACGCCGTGGTGGCAGCACCCCAGCCAAGCAACGAACCCCCGACGACGACGACGGAGAAACCCGTGAACCTGTCCCTGCAGGACGAGATCCTGCTGCTGCGCGCCGAGGTCGACTACCTCCTCGAACGCTTCGCCGACCAGCCTGAGCTCACCGACCGGCCGGTCAACTGGGCCGCACTCGACGTCCCGGCGGCTGCGGAGCAGTGGGAACTGCTGACCGGCTGGGCCGACTGGCTCCGCCAGCGCTACCAGCTGCACGAGAGCATCCCGGCCTGCTGGTACGCCCACGGCCCGATGGTCGAGGAGCTGTCCGCACTCCGCACCGCCTGGACCGGCGCCTACCTCGCGGCAGACGCGCACCTGGGTGACCCGCTCGGCTGGCACGACTCGCTCGACCGCGCGGTCTACCGGATCCGACAGTGGGATCGCAACGGCTGCCGCGACGGCACGCATCGCCCAGACATGCACCTCCCCGAGGAAACCGAACGCATCGACCGCCAACGCACCATCCACGCCGACCTCGCCCGACGCGAACAGGAAGGACACCAGGTATGACCGCTCTCGCCGACCTACAGGAGATTCCCGAGCCCCGACCCACACTGTCCGTGCCGGAAGCTGCGGACCTACTCGGCATCAGCCAATGGCTCCTGCTGCAGCAGATCCGCCTCGGACAGATCCCACACAAGCGATGCGGCCGGCGCATCCTGCTCAGTCGAAGCCGCCTCCTGGCGTGGCTGGACGAACGAGAGGACGCGTCCTAGCTAATCGCGCTGCGCCAAACGCACCTGCGACCGCGTTGCGCTGCGTGCCCCTGTGTGACCAAGTCTTGAAGTCGATCAGTCACGGCGAGAATCAGCCGCGAATGCCCCAGCGGCCGCTCCACGTCTCAGCCGGCTCGAGGATCGTGAGGTGTTCTCCGGTTGCCAGCGCATTGGGAGGTGCCGTCATCGGTTCCACGCCGAGTCCGCGACGACGCCGGTGCTGGTCGGACAACGTGTCGCCGGTGAACACCTCAACGTACGGGTAGCTCTCGTCCACCCAGACTTCGACGGCGCGACCGGTGTTCGGATCCTGCAGCCGAATCGTGCATCGGTTCCGCTCGTCCCGCGTCAGATCGGTGAACGTGTTGTCGATCTGCCTCGACCCGACAGGGCGGGGCCGCCGGAAGTCGAACGGCGTGTCGTACACGTCGCGGATCTGTGTCGGAATCTGCTGGCTGCCAGTGTCGATCCACCTTGCTGCCGGTATGAGCAGAGTCGCGTCGTCGATGACGCTGGTCCCGACGCTCAGGTATGGGTGGGCTCCGGCCGCGACCGGCGCCGGCGTGCTGCTCCGGTTCGTGATGCGCTGGGTGACGGTGAGGCCGTCGTCGCCGAGGTCGTACCGGACGTCGACGTCCAGCGTCCAGGGGTATCCCGGCTGCGGCCATGACGTACAGGTGAGGAGTACGGACCGGATGCCACGTTCCGCGACGCGCCAGCTCAGCCATCGGACGAGTCCGTGGATCGCGTTGTGCTGGGCCGGCTCGGTGAGTGCGAGTTGGTGCTGGGTCCCGTTCCACGTCCACTTGCCGTCCCGGACCCGGTTTGGCCACGGGATGAGCGTCTGCCCTCGGGCACCGTCGGCCATGGTGTCGCTGTCGTAGCCATCGATGACGTCATGTTCGGCGACGGCGTACGACCTGATGCCGCCGCCCACGGTCACGACAGTCAGCACCTGGTCCTCATGAGTGAGCCGCAACTGCTCGCCGCTCGGCGGCAGCGCCTGGCTGGCTCTTGTCACGGGCTCTGCTGGTTCGGCCACCTCTGCCCTCCTCCTCTTCGCGGGTAGACGTCACCCGCGGCGGTCCGACCTCCTGAGGCATTCGACCGCGACTGCGGCGATGGCGAGGCCGGTGAGCGTGCTTGCCCACGCGACGTGGAAGCCGTTGGACAGGTACTTGGTGTAGCCGATCGTCACCGGGGAGGCGGCCACGTACAGGCCCAGCATCACGTTCGCGTTGCTGGCCGGGCGCATCACCGTCCAGCTCAGGCCATGCGCGCAGCTGGCCAAGAGCACCAGCGCGCCGACGACGACGCTGTTGACGAAGGCGACTTGATGCGGATAGTCCGTCGGGAGGTGGAAGGCGAACGGCAGCGCGATCAGCCAAATCCCGAGGGCTGCGTTGATGACGGCGAGCAGCTGCCACCATGTCCGACGAACTCGCGTGTCTTGCACCGCGGGCGCCGTCATGTCCGACTGCCGATACGACGTGCGGCACGAACGCCCGCAACGATCGCGGCGATGGCGAGGATGACGGCCAGGATCAACAGCCACTTGAGGATGTGGATCAGGAGGCCGAGCGCCGCGAGGACCACCGCGGCGACGACGAGTGCCATCACGAATCCCATGCTGGGACCCCCTTTGTCTAGGAGTGGCGAGTGGAGGTTGTGCGCACGCCGGTCGTCGCGCCACCTTGTCGATTCAGTGCGTCACGCGGCCTCGACAAGGCCGGCTGAGGCACGTCGAACATCAACCTGGACAGCTCGTCGGCGAGATCATCAGGGGCGATTCGGCAGGTGAAGGCGATGTGCGCACCGGCGTCGAGAAGTCTGGAGATCTGGTCGTCCGTCGTCGCTTGCGCGGCAACCAGCGCGCAGCGGGAGAAGGCGCGGATCTCGCGGATGACGTGCTCGCTGCTCATCATCGTGAGAACGCCCGCGACGAGCACGAGATCGGGTTGCTCGGCCACAGCGACGCCGACTGCGTCTGCGCCCGTCGGTGGATCGGCGACGACGGTGACTCCGTGGGAGTGCAGTGCTGCCGTGAGCGCCTTCGTGAACCACCCGCTGTGATGTGCCACAACGGCGCGTGCGGGAGCGACTGCGTCGAGCAGCGCAACGCTTTCTCGTAGCTGCTCGTGCGTGCGGCGGATCAATGCTTCGTGCTCACGCCGCAGCACCTCCATGCGCCGCGCGAGGTCAAGCCGCTGTTCACGGGTGACGCCCGCGCGCAAGGCGGCGGCGGCGGTGGCCTGTTCGGCGCGGCGCCGCCGGTGCCAGTGCGAGATGGCGGCGACCTGGTCGCAGAAGAGCTCAGCCTGCGACTGCCGGCCCGCGCGCGGCCAAACCGCCAGCTCGGCGCTCATGGCTGGCCGTCGCATGAGCGCGTGAAGATGACCCGGCCGCTGGCGTCGCGCTCGGGTATCGCCCGATACCGCTGCGGGCCGTGGTCTGAGTCGAAGACGTCGTAGTGCTCAACGCCGGGGCCGACCGCGACGACTGCTCCGTCCATCACTCCTCCGCGCAGAAGGACCGGCGTCTCCAGCGCGGTGCCGACCTGGACCTGCTGCAGGTCGTGGTCAACCGGCTCCGGCCACGCGGCGCCGGTGGCCGACGCGACGTGCGGCAGGCTCGACCGCGGCTCAGATGTGGGTGGCAGGTCGCCCGGCGGCTGACACCCCCCGGACGTTGCCGTGGCGCGCCGCGCGGCGGCGGCTTGCGCCACCGCGAAGCCGACGGCAAGGGCGGCGCTGCGGCGCCCGGCGCGGCGTCCCTTCGAGCTGTTGTGGGCGTAGATCAGACAGGTGGCGGCGTGGACCAGATCAACGCCGGCACCGAGCGCTGTGGTTGATGGCCGGCCGCGTAGTTCCGCTGTCCCTTGCAGGAGCTGACGCACCCCGAGGGTCCGGACTGTGCTTCGGGCGAGCGGCCCGTTGTCGGGATAGCGGAGCAGGCGCAGGCTGGGTGTTGGATGGCGTGCCAGCAGCCAACCGCAGACGAGCTGGCTGATCGCGACGAGCCGGATCGGTGTCATGAGCGGCTCCTTGATCGGCTTGCGGCGCGGCGTCGGCTGGCCCCGCTGCCTTGCAGCACGTACGCGGTGTTGACGGCGGCGACGTGTGTCAGCGCCTGCGGCAGGTTGCCGACGGCCCGGCTGCGAGCGACGTCGTACTCCTCGGTGAACAGACCGACGTCGTTGCTCAGCTCAAGGAGGTGGTCGTAGATGCGCTGCGCCTGGGCAGGTCGGCCCGCCATCGCGTGTGCGTCGGCGAGCCAGAACGTGCAGGGCAGGAACGCGCCCTCGCCCGGCGGCAGCCCGTCGGTTGTCGATGCGGCGCACGTGTCGTACCGGTCGAGCAGCCCGTCGTGCAGAAGGTCGCGCTCGATTGCCGCGATCGTGCCCAGCACCCGCGGGTCGGTGGGCGGCAGGAAGCCGACCGCGGGGATGAGCAGGAGGGACGCGTCGAGTGCCGTCGAGCCGTAGGACTGGACGAAGCTGTTGCGTCGGCGGTCGAAGCCGCGCGTGCACACCTCGGTGTGGATGTCGTGCCGCAGCTGCTTCCACTCGTCCAGCGGTCCGCTCAACCCGCTGCGCTCGATGGCAGCGACGGCCCGGTCAGCGGCGACCCAGGCCATGACCTTGCTGTGCACGTAGTGCTGCGGCTGGCCGCGCATCTCCCAGATGCCCTTGTCCGGCTCTTGCCAGCAGCCCTCGAGGACGTCCATCAGCGCACGCTGCACGGCCCAGGCGTCCTCGTGCGCGGTGAGCTGGTGCTCCCGGCCCTGGTGGAGGCTGTCCATGAGCTCGCCGTAGACGTCGAGCTGGAACTGCTCGCTGGCGGCGTTGCCGACGCGGACCGGGCGTGAGGCGGCATAGCCGGGGAGGTCGACAGTGGTTTCGGGCAGGCGCCGTTCGCCGCCGATGCCGTACATGATCTGTAGCCGCGAGGGGTCACCGGCGAGGGCACGCACCAGCCACTCACGCCAGTCTGCTGCCTCCTGCCGGTAACCGGCTTCCAGCAGCGCAAGAAGGGTGAACGTCGCATCGCGGATCCAGCAGTAGCGGTAGTCCCAGTTTCGGGGGCCGCCGAGCTGCTCGGGGAGGCTGGTGGTGACGGCGGCGACCATGCCTCCGGAGGGGGCGTAGGTCATCGCCTTGAGCGTGAGCAGCGACCGTACGACGGCGTCGCGGTAGGGGCCGTCGTAGGTGCAGGCTGCGACCCACGAGCGCCACCACTCGTCGGTGTCGTCTACCGCATCCGTCCGCGGCGGCTGTCCTGCGTTGGCCGTCAGCCCGTGCCATGTCAGTCGGATCGTGACTGGTGCGCCGGGGCGGACCCGGAACAACGCGTCGGCCCGGTCGCACCGGCACTCATGCGCGATGTCGCCGTCGATCGTGGCGGCGTCCGGCCCGGCAACGGCGATCAGTGCGCCGCCGCGGGCGTCGGCGGCTCTCCACAGCGGCTGCCGGGTGCCGTTGTCGAACGCGAGTCGGATCGTGCTGCGCATCTCGACCTCGCCGTCGAGGCTGCTGATGACGCGGACGACGCTCGCCGGTCCCGCGTGGCTGCTCTCGTCGCCGGACCGCACCGGCATGAAGTCGGTGAGGCGGACGCGACCGGTGTCGGTCTCGATCTCGGTGTCCAGCACGAGGCTGTCGTGGTGGTAGCGCCGTCCTGCCGGCGTCGACCGGCCGGTTGGCGCCAGGGCCCACTGCCCGTTCCCCGGCCCGCCGAGTAGCGCGGCGAAGCAGGCGTCGGAGTCGAACCGTGGCAGGCACAGCCAGTCGATCGTTCCGTCACTGCCGACGAGTGCGGCGGTGTGGCGGTCGCCGATGAGGGCGTACTGCTCCAGCGGGAGGGGCATCGCCGTCAGCGGCCCGTCACGACCGGGCCTCGCGGCCGGCCACTGCGCCGGCTGCCGCGAGCACCCCGGCGGCGGCGACGCCCACAACCGCGTGGTGGCGTGACAGCCAGGCCTGCGGCGAGTGGCTCACAGCGCGGGCGTCGAACCGCCCATGCGCGCCGTGGTCGACGCCGTCCCGCCCGTCGACGGGGCGCCACAGGTTCGCCGGGGCGTTGCCGGTGTTCGGCTCATCCGTCTGCTGGCTGCCGAACCCGGTCCGGGCCAGGTACCTGTCGAGCAGCCCCGGTGCGATCGCGTTCGCGAGCAGCGTGAGTGCAGTCGTCTCTCCGCACCAGTACTCGCGCCGCTGCGGGTGGTCGGCCGCATGGACAACGGTCCGCGCGATCACCTCCGGCTGGTAGATCGGCGGGACCGGCTGGGCCTTGCGCCGGAGCTTGTTGAGCAGCCAGTCGAACTGCGGTGTGTTGACCGCGGGCAGCTGCACCATCGTCGTGTGCACGCCGCTCTTGTCGTGCAGCAGCTCGCACCGGAGAGCTTCGTTAAAGCCCTGGATCGCGTGCTTCGCGCCGCAGTAGGCCGTTTGCAAGGGGATCCCTCGGTAGGCAAGCGCCGACCCGACCTGGACGATCGCTCCACGATTGCGCGGGAGCATGTGCTGCAACGCGGCCCGCGTCCCGTGGACGTAGCCGAGGTAGCTGACCTCCGTCGTACGGCGGTACTCCTCCGGGCTGATGTCCATGAAGCGGGCGAAGACAGAGGAGAAGGCAACGTTCACCCACACGTCGATCGCGCCCAGCTCGTTCTCCACGCGTTGAGCAGCGTCGCGGACCTGCCGCCAGTCCGCGACGTCGGTGGGGACAGCCAGAGCCTGACCACCGTTCTCGCGTACGTCGGCCACGGCTCCGCTGAGACCGGTCGTGCCGCGCGCGACCAGCCCGACGGCGTCGCCACGAGACGCGAATGCCCGCGCGACCGCGCGTCCGACTCCGCCGCTTGCACCGGTGACGACCACGACCTGGTTGCCCATCACTGCTCTCCCATCGATTCGCTTGCCTACAACCTGTCCGGCATTTGCAATCGGCAAACAATCGCGGTACGCAAAAATTCCGACATGCAATCTCTGGGCATGTCGCCTGTGGATGGTCCACAACGAGGAGGCACTGATGTCCGGCCGCGAGTCTCACCGCGACGGTGACCACCAGCACCACCACGTACGCGACGCGCTGTCGGCGGCCGGCGACGCCTCGGCTGAGCTGCTCGCCACGATGTTCGCCGACACCTACAACGAGCCGTGGGAGGACGCGGTCCGGCGTTACGACGCGAGCCACGCCGCCACCGACCGACAGCCCGGCGGTGCGGCGTGAAGGACGCTGCGGGCACGCGCCGCCGGCCCGCCGACGCGCCGTCCGGTGACGTGACCGATCTCGTCGAGCTGAGCCGTCTGCTCGTCAGCGTCGCTTACCGGTCGCTCGAAGCATCGGGCCAGCCCCTGCCTCTGCCACAGTTCCGCGCATTGACGGTGCTCGCGAAGCACGGCCCGTGCACCGCAGGCGGACTTGCGGAAGCCCTCGATCAGGTCGGTTCAACGGTCACCCGCATCTGTGACCGGCTCGTCGGGGCCGGGCTCGTCACACGTCAGAACCGACCGGACGACCGCCGGGAGGTGCAGATCGAGATCACCGCGGCCGGCCGACGACTGGTGGAGCAGGTCTTCGTCGCCCGCGCCGTCGAGTTCGAGCACATCCTCGGGCGGATGCGCCCGGCCAGTCGTGCTGCCCTGGCACGGGTGCTGCCCGAGCTGCTCGCCGCGGCCGACGACCACCTACCCGAATCCCGCGCCCGCTGGGCCGTCTGACTAGGAGACACCGTATGAAGCCGCTCGCCGCCGAGACGCTCGTGACCCGGCTGATCGACTGGGGCGTCGACACGATCTTCGGCCTGCCCGGCGACGGCATCAACGGCTTGTTCGAGGCGCTCCGCCGTCATCAGGACGAGCTCCGGTTCGTTCTCGTGCACCACGAGGAAGCCGCAGCCTTCATGGCCTGCGCCCACGCCAAGACCACAGGGCGACTCGGCGTTTGCATCGCGACGTCCGGACCCGGCGGTGTGCACCTGCTCAACGGCCTGTACGACGCGAAGCTCGACCACCAGCCGGTCCTGGCCATCACCGGTATGCAGGAGACCAGCCTGCTCGGCACCGGCTACCAGCAGGAAGTGCACCTGGAGAAGCTGTACGCCGACGTCGCCGAGTACGACGTCATGATCACCAACCCGCAGCAGGTCGAGACCGTCGTCGACCTCGCGGTACGGACCGCCCTCACCCGGCGCGGTGTCAGCCACATCACCTTCCCCAACGACATCCAGGTCGCGCCCGCCGACCAGGACCCGTACCAGCACGTGGCCCCCGCGCGGCCGCCGTCGACCGCGCCGGTCTACCTGCCGGCGCCCGGCCGGCCGAGGGACAGCGACCTGCGCCGGCTCGCCGAGGTGCTCAACGCCGGGACGAAGGTCGCGATCCTCGCCGGTGCGGGTGCGCTGCACGCAAGGGACGAGCTCCTCGCCGTCGCCGACCTGCTGGGTGCTCCCATCGTCAAGACGCTCCCCGGCAAGGCGGCCGTCCCGGATGACTCGCCGTACACGACCGGCGGGATCGGGCTGCTGGGGACGCGTCCGTCCGAGCAGCTGATGACCGAGATCGACACGCTGTTCATGGTCGGGACGAACTTCCCGTACACCAAGCACCTGCCGCAGGTCGGGAAGGTGCGCACCGTGCAGCTAGAGGCCGACCCGGTGCGCGCCGGCGCACGGATGCCGACCGAGGTGCCCGTCGTGGGCGACGCCAAGGAAGGGCTGCAGGCGCTGCTGCCCCTGCTCCACCGCAACGAGGACCGGGCCTTCCTCGAGGCGTGCCAGCAGGACATGGACCGCTGGCGGCAGGAGATGGCGTCGCTGCAGAGCGCGGACCGCGACCCGATCGCCCCGGAGTACCTCATCTCCGTCGTCGACAGGCACGCCACCGACGACGCGATCCTCACCTGCGACTCCGGCACGATCGCCACGTGGGCCGCCCGGCACTGGACGATCCGCGGCGGCCGCGAGTTCTACCTGTCCGGCAACCTCGCGACGATGGCCCCGGGCCTTCCCTACGCGATCGCTGCGCAGCTGGCCCATCCGCACCGGCAGTGCATCGCGTTCGTCGGTGACGGCGGGTTCGCGATGCTGATGGCCGAGTTCCTCACCGCCGCGCGACACGACCTGCCGGTCAAGGTCGTCATCAACAACAACGGCGCGTACGGACAGATCCTGTGGGAGCAGGTCGCGCTCGGCTTCCCCGAGTTCGGCGTGCGGCACCAGGACTCGCCCGTGCTGCAGGGGTTCGCGGACTACTCGGCGTGGGCCCGCTCCTGCGGCGCGTACGGCGTCAAGGTCACCGACCCCGCCGAGCTCGACGACGCCGTGCGCGAGGCGCTGGCGCATCCCGGCCCGGCGCTCGTCGACTGCAACGTCAACGCCGACGAGCCACCGATGCCGGGGAAGATCGCCTACGCCCAGGCGAAGGGCTTCGCCGAGGCGTTCCTGCACGGTCAGCCGCACAAGACCGGCATCGTCCGGACCCTGGTCGCGGACACCGCCGAGAAGCTGCGGTCATGAGGGTGCCGCGCCGGCGGTCCCGGACCGCGTCGTACGCCCGCGACGTGCACACCGGTCGGCTCGAGCGGACGCTCTCCGCACTGTCGGCGGCCGGCGCGGTCGTGACCTGCCTCGAGATCTGGACCGAGCACGACCGGGCCAGCTTCGGCAACCGGGTGATGTGGTGGCCCGTCGCACTGACGCCCATCGCCGCGGCGGCCGGCGTCGCCGGCTTCATCAGTGAGCGAATGGCGAAGACCGTGCTGCCCGCAGCGTCCGCGCTCGTCGTCGCCAACGGCATCCAGGGCACCTACCTGCACGCACGGGGCGTCGCGCAACGCCCTGGCGGCTGGCGGGAGTGGCGCTACAACGTCGAGATGGGGCCACCGGTGTTCGCCCCGCTGCTCGTCACCGTCGTCGGCGGCATGGGGCTGCTCGCGTCGGCGCTGCGCCGGGAGCGGAGCCTGTGACCACGCCAGGCCACCACGGCCGGTTCGACGGCTACGACGTCCTTGCTGTCGCCAACCACTGGGACGCCGTCACGGCCGGCGTCGTGCTGCGGCGGCTCGGCCCGCCGGCCCCGCTCCGCTTCTTCACCGAGACCGAGGGCGCCACGGCGCGTGCGCTGCTGGACCGGCTGCTGGCCCAGGACGCGGACGACGGGTCGCCGTACGTCGACGTCCTGGCCGACATCGACAGCCGCCTCGCACTCGACGTCACCGACGGCTGGCACCACGCCGACATGCCCCGCGACGGGCAGGCGTGGCGAGACAGCCTGCACCACCTCGACGCCGACAGCCGGGACCGCTTCGCGTCTGAGTTCGCCGGGCTGCCGCAGCTGCAGCAGATGGCCGTCGTACAAGGGGTCCAGGACCAGCTCGACGGCGCGTGGCACGGGCTGCCGGCGCGTCACGTGTGGAGCCTGTGGACCCGGTACGCGTGCGCCGCCTTCTACGCGCACCCGTGGGCCTGGAACGAGATCGGCTTCGGCGGCCCGGCGTACCCGCGCGGTTACAAGAACATCGGCCTCGACCGGCGCGAGGCCTGGGAACGACCCGAGCGCGACGCCGCCGACCCGGTGCCCTGGTCCAGACGCGTCGAGTCCGCCCGTCGCGCCCACGTCGACAGCCTCGGGCCTGGTCACCGGGACGTCGTGGCATGAGCGTGCGCGAGCGCAACGAGAGCGCGTGGCTGCTCCCGAACGACGGCACCCGCACGAACCACCAGCTGCGCGAAGACATGCGGAGGTACGACGACACGGACGAGGTCGACCTCGTCATCGTCGGCTGCGGCGCCGGCGGGGCGGTCCTACTGCAGCGCCTCGCCCGAGCCGGGTGGTCCGTCGTCGCACTCGACGCCGGACCGCACTGGGACCCGGACAGCGACTGGGTCTCGGACGAGGTCGGCAGCCACGGCCTGTACTGGACTGAACCGCGCGTCATCGACGGCGACGACCCCGTCCCGCTCGGCTCAAACAACTCCGGCCGCGGCGTCGGCGGCGGGACCGTCCACTTCGCCGGCTACACACCGCGCTTCCACCCGAGCGACTTCCGCACCGCGAGCACCGGCGGCGTCGGCGCCGACTGGCCACTCGACTACGACGACCTGCGCCCGTACTACCAGGACCTCGAGCAGGAGCTCCCCGTCGCCGGCCAAGCCTGGCCCTGGGGCGACCCGCACCGCTACCCCCACTCGCCGCACCCCGTCGGCGGCGGCGCCCTGCTTGCACAGCGCGGGGCACGGGCGCTGGGCATCGAGATGCGGGTCGGGCCTGTTGCGATCACCAACGGGCGGTTCGGCAACCGACCGCACTGCATCTACCGCGGCTTCTGCCTGCAGGGGTGCAAGGTCAACGCGAAGGCCAGCACGCTGATCACGCACGTGCCCGACGCCCTCGCGCACGGCGCGGAGGTGCGCGCGGACGCGATGGTGACCGGGGTCGAGCTCGACGAGCGAACCGGACTCTCCACCGGCGTCCACTACGTCAAGGACGGAACCGCCCGGTTCCAGCGCGCGCGCCACGTCGCCGTGGCCGGCTACAGCATCGAGACGCCACGGCTGCTGCTCAACAGCACGAGCCGTCGGTTCCCCGACGGCATGTGCAACGACCACGACCTCGTCGGGCGCTACCTCATGGTCCAGGGAGCACCGCAGACAGCCGGCCGCTACCCGCAGGAGGTCAGGGCCTACAAGGCACCCCCGCCCGAGGTCTCAACCGAGGCGTTCTACGAGACCGACCCGAGCAAGCCGTACAAGCGCGGGTTCAGCATCCAGTGCGTCAGCCCGCTGCCGGTGACGTTCGCCGAGCACGTCGCCGCCCAGGGGCACTGGGGCGGCGTGCTGCGTGAGTACATGCGCGACTACGTGCACTGGTCGAACCTCGGCGCGCTGTGCGAGTTCCTCCCGCTGCCGGGCAACCGCGTGACCCTCGCCGACGAGACCGACCGGCACGGACTGCGCGTCGCTCGCTTCACCTACAGCCAGTGCGACAACGACCGGCAGCTGATGGTCGCTGCCCGCGAGGTGATGGAGCAGATCCACCGCGCCGCCGGAGCCGAAGAGGTCATCACGATCGACAGGTACGCCCACCTCGTCGGCGGCGCACGGATGGCGAGCGATCCCACCCGCGGTGTCGTCGATGGGCAGCAGCGTGCGTTCGCGGTACCGAACCTGCTCATCACCGACGGCAGCACCCTGCCGACGCAAGGCGCTGCCAACCCGGCGCTCACCATCATGTCGTTGGCGGCACGTACCGCAGCACTGCTCGTCGCGGACGCGCGTCGTGGGCTCGACGCACGGCAGGCAGCGTCATGACCGTCAGCGACACGACCATCCGCGGCGTCACTGTCAGCACCTACCGGGTGCCGACGCCGGCACCGGAGGCAGACGGTACGGCGACGTGGGACGCCACCGAGCTGGTCGTCGTCGAGCCGACCGCCGGCGACGCGGTAGGGCTCGGCTGGAGCTACTGCGCCGCGTCGACTGCTGCCGCTGCCATCAACGACCTGCTCGTGCCGACCATCATCGGGTCTGACGCGCTCGACGTGCCCGCGTCGTGGCAGCGCATGGTCACGCACGTCCGCAACGCCGGCCGACCAGGGCTCCTCTCGATGGCGATCGCGGCCGTCGACCTGGCGCTCTGGGACCTCAAGGCCAAGCTGCTGGACCTGCCCCTCGACAAGCTGCTGGGCCGCGCGCGCGACACGGTTCCCGTCTACGGGAGCGGCGGGTTCGTCAGCCTCGATGACGAGGCCCTGACGACGCAGCTCCGGCGCTGGACCGACGAGCTCGGCATCGCGCAGGTCAAGATCAAGGTGGGGGAGCGGTGGGGCAGGGCACCTGCGCGTGACCTCAGGCGCGCCCGGCGCGCCCGGGTGGTCATCGGCGACGACGTTGAGCTGTTCGTCGACGCCAACGGCGGCTACAGCCGCGGCCAGGCGCGACGGCTCGGCCATGCCTACGACGACATCGGCGTCACCTGGTTCGAGGAGCCCGTCTCGTCGGACGACCTTGCGGGGCTCGCGAGCCTGCGCGCTCAACTGCGCTGTGACATCACGGCCGGCGAATACGCAGACAGCAGCACCTACACCGAACGCATGTGCGCCACCGGCGCCGTCGACTGCATGCAGCTCGACGTCACACGGTGCGCCGGCATCACCGGGTGGATGCGCGCCGCAGCCGTCGCCGACGCGCACGGGCTGCAGGTGTCGGGTCACTGCGCGCCGTCGCTGCAGCTGGCGCCGGCACTATCCGTCCCGAACCTGCGCCACATCGAGCTCTTCGCCGACCACGAACGGCTCGAACCAATGCTGTTCGACGACGTTCCCGCTGTCGCCGGTGGACACCTGATACCGAACGACCGACCTGGCAACGGCATGCGTCTTACCGACCGCGCCGGGTCCTATCTGACCGGAAGGGCAACGTCATGAGCAGCAAGAGCATTGTCCAGCCAACGGACGTGAGCGGTCACCTCTCGGCATTCGACCGGTTCGCGGGAGCCTGCAGCCGCGGCGCGAGCCGAGCGCCCTTCTTCGCCTTCTGCGTCCTGCTCATCATCGTGTGGGCACCCACCGGGCTGGTCCTGAAGGTCGACACCTGGCAACTCATCATCAACACGGCGACGACCATCGTCACATTTCTCCTCGTCGCGTTGCTGCAGAACACCCAGGAGCGCTCGGACAAGGCCCTGCAACAGAAGCTGAACGCGATCGCGGACGGCCTGTCGGACGTCATGGCAGCCCTCGCCGGGGACAACCCGCGGCTCGTCCACGACGAGCGTGAGCTGCGAGCAGCGGTGGGCCTCGAAGCACGGGAGAGCGCGTAGCCGCCCCGGCAAGGAACTAGCGAGGATCAACGAGAAAGGCGTTCAACTTCATGCTTGCCGCGACAGCCGAAGGGCTTCTCAGCGACGACACGTTGCGCTCAAGCGTCGACGTTCTCGTCCGGTTCGTGGAGGCCGCCGGCGCTCTCGTGATCTTCGTTGGAGCCGCGCTAGCCGCGTTCCGCTTCGTGCGGGACGGTCTGCGCACTCGAGATGCCGAGGTCTTCGTCCCGGTGCGGCTTGGGCTGGGCCGGTTTCTGGCGCTTGGCCTCGAGTTCCAGCTGGCCAGCGACATCCTTCGGACTGCCGTCGCCCCCTCGTACGAGGAACTCGGGAAGCTGGCTGCGGTGGCCGCTATCCGGACGGCGCTGAACTTCTTCTTGGCGCGCGAGATCACTGAGGAAGCGAAGGCGGTCGCTGCCGACAAGCAGCACGACGAGCCGTATCCCGGCCGGCGTGACCACAGTGCAGTTCGAGAGCGACGCAGCACTGCTCCTCACGGCAGCCGCACTTGCGTGCGGAGCACTGACGCTGCTCATCACGCGAAGGCTGGCGATAGCACTCCCGGTCTTCCTGGACCTCCTGACTGCAGCCGGACTCCTCCGACTCTCCACGTCGAGTAGTTGGTCGGGTCTGATCGCTGTCGCCGTCGTCATCCTCCTCAGACGCATCACGACGGCCGGGCTGGCGCGCAGCAGTCGCGTGCGGTCAGCGCGATGAGCTATTCGGGGAACCACAGAGGTCGTTGCCGGGTCATCGGTCTGCCTGCTGCACGTGCGCACTACTCGGACTGGGAATCAATGCCGCGCGCCACCGGACGGGACCGTCGAGTCGACCTCTCGTCAGAGGTGCGACCGCGGTGTCAGCGCAGGTAGGCGCTCCCAAACTGCAACCAGGACTGCAACCAGGTTGTGCGGCAGCCGGTCGATCGTGCACGTCCTGCGCGTGCGGACACAGATCGGACAGGCATGATCCCCACATTCGCGGTGTGACGGTGCATCGGACCGTCGACAACCGAGATCACAAGTGAGCAGTGCCCGCGTGGAACACGGCCACTGCCAGCGTAGTGCGCGTGTTTGAGCGTGTCTCGGGAGTTGCTCGCGGACTGGCCACGTCTGGTTCGGACCAGGGCCCTGACGACCGTGCCAGCGAACCGCGCCCTCGACCTCAGTCTTGAGGGCCGCGCAGCGGGCATCAGCCTGAAGCTCAGCGAGGAGGCGCGGGGGTGCGTCGGCAGGCTTGCGAGCGTGCAGGCGGTCTCGCCAAGGACGGTGCGGGACACAGGCGGAGCGAGAAGCGGCCGTGCGAGGGCGGGTGCGAACCTCGGAAGGCTGCAGGAGCCGCGTGCGAACCCGCGCTTGTTCCCAGGACAAGCCGCTGCGTCAGGGGCGCCCGAGGGCAGCCGGCCCACCGACGAAGCGGACGCACTTGCAGCTGGTGAGGTAGCTGAAGGGGGCGGCCTGCTCCGGCCCCTGCTGATCCCGAAAGTCCGTCGCCCCCCAGGTCATCGCCGAGCCGTAGGACTGCCCCACCTGCGGAGCAGCGGCCCGGAGACCGTTCAGGCTCGAGCTTCCGCCGGTGATGCCGAGAAGCGCGCTCATCAGCTGGAAATCGCTGCAGATGTGCATGGCGAGGTCCTGGTTGAACGCCGTCATCGGCGGGGCTTCCTTCGCACCCTTCAACTTGTCGACGCAGGCCGTTCGCGGCGCGCTCTTCGGGGCGGGGAAGGCCCAGAGGTCCGTGATCGGGTTCCAGCCGACCCCCCGCATCCCGGGAAGCTGTCGGTCGGGGAAGTTGCCTGCCGCGATCCCCTGGGCCAGTCGCACGTTCGTGTTCAGCAGGTACTTAGGGACGTAGTCCTGGCTGTCGGCCTGCGGCACGAAGAGGATGTGGACCACATTCTCGACGTACGCGAGGTACATCACGGTGGTGACCCCCTCGGAACGGAACCGGAGGACGGCGTTCTGCACTCCGCTGGACATCGAGCCAACATCGGCGAACCCCTTGGGGCACTGATAGGGGGTCACCGTGGTGTACGCAATGCCGAGCCGCTTCAGCCGGGGCTCGACGACCTGCCGGAAGATCGCCTCGTGCTCCGGGCAGCCGCCCAGCAGGATGCCGAGCTTGTCCGTCTTCGACAGCCACCCCTGGCCCACTGCCGCGTCGATGGTGGAGGCCGAGATCTGGTCGTGGGTGAGACCGTTTGGGTTGAAGACGTTGGGCAGCTTGGCAAGTGTCGACTTGTCGAAGTTGAAGCTCATCCCGTTGATGTCCGCCACGCCGGCCTTGAGCAGGCACTGGCTAAAGCCGAGGTTGAGGATCCCCCATGTCGCGACAATCTCTGCCTTGTTGTCTTGCGTCATGTACGCACACGCCGCCTCGAACGCCGTGTCGTAGTTCGCGGCGGTTCCGTCCACGACAAAGAAGAGAGGCTTGATCTGGCGCCCGGCGAAGCCGCCCTGGGTGTTGTAGGCCTTCACGTACGCCTTGATGTACTGCTCGGCGGTCCCCTGATCGGACGGCGGGTTGTAGCCCAAGGAGCTAACGGCCTTGGCGTAGTCGACGATGACGAAGCCGATGGTGATGGGGGCGCGCTTGCCGGTGCCGACGCCGGTCGCACCGGACGTCCCAGTGGTGCCGCCACCTGAGGTGCCGGTCGTCGGGCCACCGCCAGTGGACCCTGGGGCGCTGCTGGAACCTTCCGCGCCCCCGCCGGTCACGTTGCCGTCCGGCTGCACGGCGCCTCCTGCTGCCCCCGTGCCGAACTCGCCGCCTGTTGTCCCCGCGGTGCCAGCGGATTCACCGAGCGAGACGCCCGCCGCGAGGCCGCTTCCGTCCACTTGGCCGCCGGCGGTCTGCACCGTCGACCCGCAGGCCGTGAGCAGCACCGCGACGGCCGCCGAGCAGGCGCCCGCTGTGAGACGGGAACGGGAACGGGTCATGCGTGACCTCCGCTGCAGGGGCGCCGCGCGCCAAAGTGGTGCAAGCGAGCCATGTGATACTGAATCGATTCATTTCCCCTGTCAAGGCAGGCGGCTGTGGACCGCACATCGGCTCGGCGAACAGCCTCAGCTCGTGCCATGCGCAGCTGCACCTCGGCCAGCAGCCGCTCATCCCAGTCGTCCAGGTCGAGCGCGGCCAGCTCCTGACCCCGGCGCAGGCGGTAGCGGATTGTGTTGGCGTGCAGGTGCATCGCAGCCGCCGTGAGCGACGCGGCGCCATCGCAGGGATGGAATCCGTGGCGAGAGTCTCGTGACCAACCACACTCACGTCGGCGACCACGGGCCCAATCCTGGGATTGAAGCGTCACTCACTTCGGCCGAACGTCCTCATCTGCCGCGAGGCGAGCGCCTGCCTATGGGCTGCTCTCGATGGGCTCAGGCCCACGCTGAACTGCCGCGAGGCCAACGACGCTTCTCCATGCTCAACCCACCGCGCGTCTCGTTGCACGAAGAAGCGGCGGCGGGCGCAGGAGGTTCCAATAGCTGGCGTGTTGTGGCCAACCGGTACCACCGGGAATGACGGTCGCCCATGCCTGATCCGCTAACCGCCGGCTCGCAGATCGACGACTCGCTGCGCCTTGCCTTCGGACCGCCGGAGCGTGCCGGGTGCGCCAAGCTCACAGAAGACAGAGATCCCGACGTTCTCCTTGATGAGGGCGATGAGCCTGTCGGACACGGACGTGACCGCGTCACCGCTCAGGTCCTGACGTGACTCGACCCGCACGGTCATCTCGTCGAGTCGGCCGGGGCGGGTCAGCACGAGCTCGTAGTGCGGCGCCAGGCCCTCGACCCGTAGCAGCTGCTCCTCGATCTGCGTCGGGAAGACGTTGACGCCGCGCAGGATCAGCATGTCGTCAGAACGGCCGGTGATGCGCTCGATCCGTCGCATCGTGCGCGCTGTACCAGGAAGCAGCCGGGTCAGGTCGCGGGTTCGATATCGGATGAGCGGCATGGCCTCCTTGGAGAGCGTGGTGAACACGAGCTCGCCGTACTCACCGTCCGGGAGCACGTCGCCGGTGACCGGGTCGATGATCTCCGGGAGGAAGTGGTCCTCCCAGACGTGCAGGCCGTCCTTGGTCTCGACGCACTCGTTGGCGACGCCCGGACCCATCACCTCGGACAGGCCGTAGATGTTGATGGCGTGCAGCCCCGCCCTGGCCTCGACTTCGGCGCGCATGTCCTCGGTCCAGGGCTCGGCGCCGAAGATGCCTATACGCAGCGATGATTGCCGCGGGTCCAGACCCTGGCGCTCGAACTCGTCGAGCAGCGCGAGCATGTACGACGGGGTCACCATGATGATGTCCGGACGCAGGTCGGTGATGAGCCGCACCTGCCGCTCCGTCTGACCGCCGGAAACCGGGATGACCGTGCAGCCGAGCCGTTCCGCCCCGTAGTGCGCGCCGAGGCCGCCGGTGAACAGCCCGTAGCCGTAGGCGATGTGGACCGTCATGCCGGGCCGGCCGCCGGCGGCGTAGATGCTGCGGGCGACCAGGGCGGACCAGTTGTCGAGGTCGCGACCGGTGTAGCCCACGACGGTCGGCTGCCCGGTGGTGCCGCTGCTCGCGTGCACCCGCCGGATCTGGTCCTGCGGAACGGCGAACATGCCGTAGGGGTAGTTGTCGCGCAGGTCGTCCTTCGTCGTGAAGGGGAACTGCTCCAGGTCGGCGAGCTTCTGAAGGTCGCTCGGCTGGATCCCGGCGTGATCGAAGGCCTGTCGGTAGTGAGGGACGTTCTCGTAGGCATGTGCCAGGGACCATCGCAAGCGGTCGAGCTGGAGCGCCGCGAGCTCTTCGCGCGGTGCGGTCTCCATCGGGTCGTACACGTCGCCCGCTTCCATCGCTGAGTTCTTCCCTCCGCCGAACTGATGTGACTCTTGACGCTGCGTATCAGGAAGTGCAACTGGGTCACGACTCCCACCTGGGTCGACGGTCTGGAGCATCTGTCGACCGCTCTACCGATGCCCGCGGGCGGCTTCGCCTGGCGGCGATACCTACGCCCGACGGCGCGCCTACTGCACGGGCACCAACCTGGAACCGCCTAGAGCTGCAGCGACGTGACTGCGGTGAACTCCTCGAGGCCGAGGGGGCCGAGCTCGCGGCCGTAGCCGGACTGGCCGAAGCCGCCGAACGGTGCCGTCGGGTTGAACACCCCGCCGTTCACGCCGACCTGACCGGTCCGCAGCCGCTTCGCCACCCGCATCGCCCGGTCACGGTCGGCACCCCACACCGCACCCGACAGCCCGTACGGCGTGCCGTTGGCGATCCGGATCGCGGCCTCGTCGCCGCCGTCGTACGGCACGACCGTGAGGACGGGTCCGAAGACCTCCTCCTGCTCGATCCGCGAACCCGGCTGCGCGACGAGGACCGTCGGCTTCACGAAGAACCCCTGCGGCAGGTTCTCCGGCTGCTCCGGCCCGCCGGCGACGAGGGTCGCGCCATCGTCGATCGCGGCTCGGATGTAGTCGCGCACCCGCTCCTGCTGCACCTTGCTCACCAGCGGCCCCTGCTGGGTGTCGGGGCTGAGCGGGTCGCCCATCGGCGCGAACTGCACGAAGACCTCGAGGTTCGCGACGATTTCGTCGAGCTTGTCTGCCGGGACCAGCAGTCGGGTGAGCGCGGAGCAGGTCTGGCCGGAGTTGATGAGGCAGCCGGTCAGTGACCCGGCCAGGGCGGCCGTCAGCTCGTCACCGGCGAGGTCGTCGAGCAGGACGCTGGCCGACTTGCCGCCGAGCTCGAGCGACGTGCGCTTCGGGCCGGCGGCGGCGAGCTCCGCGACGCGTCGGCCGGCGCGGGTCGAGCCGGTGAACGACACCATGTCGACCAGCGGGTGCGACGCGATGGCCTCGCCGACGACGGGGCCGACGCCGGTGACGAGGTTGAAGACGCCGGCCGGCAGGCCGACCGCGTCGATGACCTCCGCGAGGATGTAGGCGACTCCGGGCACGAGCTCGGACGGCTTGACGACCGCCGTGTTGCCGGCGGCGAGGGCGGGGGCGACCTTTGCCGCGATCTGGTGGAGGGGGTAGTTCCACGGCGTGATGGCGCCGACGACACCGACCGGCTGGCGGATGAGCAGCGAGTTGCCCGACTGCCGCTCCCAGTCGACGTGCCGGACCATGTCCTGCATCGAGGCGAAGCTGATGATCGGCAGACCGGCCTGCACCATCACGGCGATCTGCCACGGCGCCCCCATCTCGGTCGCCGCGGAGAGCGCGAGCTCCTGCTGCCTGGCCTGCAGCCCCTCGGCGATGCGCGTGCAGTACTTCACCCGGTCGTCGAGCGACGTCTGCGACCACTCCTCAAAGGCGCGGGCCGCTGCCTTCGCGGCCTTGTCGACGTCCTCGGCTGTCCCCTCCGGGACTGTGCCGATGACCTCCTCGGTGAACGGGTTGGTGATCGGCAGCGTGCCGGTGCCGGTCGAGGGGATCCAGGCACCGTCGACGTAGATGCGGTCGCGCGTGTGCGTCATGGTCGAGATCTCCTTACGCCACAGGCGTTTCGTCGAGGACAGGCGCGGCCGGGCTGGGCGTCGTCGTACCGATGATGTGCTCCGCCGTGCGGTGGGCCAGGGCCATGCAGGTGAGCATCGGGTTGGCACCGGACGGCGTCGGGAACGCGCTGGTGTCGCCGATCCAGACGCCCTTGACGTCGTGCAGCTCCCCGGTCGGCCCCGCAACTGACGTCGTCGGGTCGGTGCCCATCCGCGCGCTGCCCATCTGGTGGGCGCTGCCCATCGCGATGCCGCCCGCGCCGAACGGCCTCGCGTAGAGGGTCTCGAGCCACGCGTCGAGGTCGGCGCCACGGACGAACGGCGGCGCGGTCGGGGTGTTCAGCCACAGCTCCTTCGCGCCGGCAGCGAGGTGCAGCTCGGCCAGCACGCGCAGGCCCTTGCGCACCTGCTCCTGGTCGCGCGGGTCGTCGAGCGAGTAGTGGTGCACGGCCTCGCCGTGCTCGTCCAGCGTGACCTCGCCGCCGCCGTGGTCGCGGGTGATGAACAGCAGGTCGCACATGTTGGCGAACCGGCTCATCAGCTCCTTGTGCCGCTTGCCGTCGGTCAGGCACAGCTGGAACGCGAAGACGCCCGGGTAGTACTGCGAACCCTCGACGAGCAGCCCGTAGCCGTCACCCAGGTCCCGGAACTCGTCCATCACCGCAGCCTGCGGCGGACCCCACCACGCCTGCTGGTCGTCGTCGTACACCCCGAACATCCCGCTGGACGGGTGCAGCCTCAGGTGCTTCCCGACGGCCGGCCCGCCGATGCCCGTCCGCAGCAGCACCGCCGGCGTCTCGAGGGCTCCGGCCGCGACGACTACGTCCTTCGCCTTCACCGTGACCGTGCGCGTCTCGAGCGTCGAAGGATCGGTGTACGTCGCCTCGACGCCTTGGGCGCGGCCGTTCTCGTGCAGCACCTTGGTGGCCCGGGTGTGGCACAGGATCTTCGCGCCTGCGTCGTACGCGTCCCTGAGGTACGTCGTCAGCGTGCCGCGCTTGGCGCCGGTGACGTCGCCGAACTGCGTGTAGCCGGCGAGCTCCGGCTTGTGCCGCGCCGGGTCGATGTTGAGCGTTGCGGTGTGCCAGGACCAGCCGAGCGCCTTGGCGCCCTCGACCATCCGCTGGTGCGGGCCGTTGAGGTCACTGCACTCCTGGTTGGCGCCCACGCGCGCGAGGACGGCCTCCAGGTGCCGGTCGAACTCAGGTGTGTCCACGTCGGCGAGGCCGTACTCGGTGGCCCACTCGCGGCGGACCTCGGGGCTCGGCGCGAAGCAGTTCTGCCAGTTGATCGTCGTACCGCCACCGAGGGTCGCGCCGGCGAGCAGGCCGACGTTGCTGTCGGCGGTCAGCGCAACGCCGCCCTTGTACATCATCGTCTGGCCCGCGACGACCTCGAGCTGGTTGTAGTCGCGCTCGCTCGTCGCGCCGCCGGCCTCGAGGATGACGACCGACTTGCCTGCGGCTGCGACGACGCCCGCGATCGTCCCGCCACCCGCACCCGACCCGATGACGACGACGTCGGCCTCGAGGACCTCGCCGTCGGTCGGGACGTGCGGCGTGATGTACGGCGGGTCGTCGGGCGGCGCGGCCTGCGGCCCGGGGTAGCCGTACTGCTCCCAGAACGGGTTGCGCCCGCTCTCGTCCGGGATCGCGTTGGCGAACAGCGTCGCTGCGCCGCGCAGCGTCTGGATCGCGACGAACGCTTCCGGAGCCAGTGCGCCCGCGCTGTGCATGATCGCCTCGCGCGCAGCCCGCTCCTGGTGCTGGAAGCCGAGCTGCGCCATCCCGTCGAGCAGCTGCTGGATGCCGGCGAAGTCCGCCTCCGGCACCACCGTCGAGAGGAACTGCTCGACCGCCTCGTGTGCACCGACCGCGGAGCCCGGCGTGGACCAGAAACCGGTCGGATCCGGCTCGACAGGCAGGGCCGGAACGGCGGTGTCGACGAGGGCGCGCAGCACCTCGCGCTGAACGGCGGTCAACTCGGCCACGTGTGACTCCTCGGTGCGCCTTCAGGGACCACAGCGGCACCCTCCCGCCTCTTACGAGATGAGGTGCTTGCCGCGGACGCGATCTACTTTCTCCGCTTAACCGAACGACGGGCGGTCCCAGGTCCTTCTCAAGCCGCCGCCAGCCTCACGCTGGTACGCCTGATTGCCGATGCTCGTGCCACAGGCGCAGCTGCAGCTCAGCAAGTAGTCGCTCGTCCCAGTCACTCAGATCGAGCCCCGCGACGTCCAAGGCCCGCCGTAGTCGGTAGCGGACCGTGTTGTCGTGCAGGTGCATCGCGGCCGCCGTCGCGGCAACGTCACGGTCGTTGCGGAACCAGGTTAGAAGCGTCTCGGCCAACACGTTGTTCTGCGGTTTCTGTGTCAACGCGCCGATCCGGCCGTCGAGCAGCGCCGGCTGCCGCGCCGCCATGTCCAGGAGGACCTCGACACGCCGAGGAGCGGCCAGCTGTGGCGTGTGGTTCACGCCGGTCCAACCGCGTCGCTGGCCCAGAATCAGCAGTTCCTCAAGCCAGGTGCTTACGGCAGGTGCCAAGCGCAAATCGTCGAGCATCCGGTGCAGCGCAAGGCAGGGAGGCATGCTCGGATCCTGCATTCGGTCCACGACCCAGCCCCGGGTGTCCGCCGGGACGAGCAGCCACAGCGTCCGGCCCGTCCGGCAGTACAGCAGCTCACGCCGGAAGGCCAAGGCATGCAGCGCCAGCCGGGACACCAGTTGCGCGAGCTGTTCTGATCGCACCGCGAAGAGGCAGTAGCTCGAGGCCCCGGGCCAGGTTTGCAACAGCGCGGCGGTCACCACACCACGGGCGAGCAACTCCCGCAGATCGGCCGACTCTCGGCCCAGTTGGTCGTCCAACTCCAGCAGGACGCGGTCGAGGACCTCACTCGGCACCCGGTCCTCGAGGAGCGCGACCACCTCATCGGCAAGCGACCGCGTGGGCATAAGCGTCATTCGGTGCCCCTTGCTCCCCGAGATTTGGAACGTTTCATCATAGTAACTAGGCTGCGCCTCCAACGTCAACCAGGCCGGCTCGTGTTCTCCCGGTGGCGGCTGGAACAGCGGCTTGTCTTGATGCTGCGGGATCACGGCGGACTCGCGCCGGTCGAGCACGACGAGTGGTGACGGGCATCAGGCACCGTCGTGGTCTCTCGGCTGAGTTTCCCAGAAGCCCCGCGTCAGACGGCCGGGGGCACATCACCGAGATCGGAGGCGGCTCCGCCGCGGACCGCGTCCCGGCCCCTTATGACGAAGCTGGTGCGCGGCGGTGGCTGTTGGGCGTGCACGACCTGCACACACAAGCGCAGGACAACCGCCGACCTCGTCAACCGGCAGCTGCGCGGTGCCGCGCGATTCAGTGGTCGGTCAGGTCGCGGGTGAGGGAGCGGGCGAGCCAGCCGCCCGAAGCCGCGAGGAGCAGCGGCACCAGGAACACGCCGGGATAGGCGAAGCCACCGCCACCACCCACGAACGCCTGCGGCGTGACCTGTTGCGCCGGTGCAACGGGCGGGGCCTGCGGCGCGACGTCCGGCTGCGCGGCCGGCAGCTGCGCGAGCGCCGGCGGATCCCACTGCGGGGCGAGCGGCGCCGCAGCGAACGACACCGAAGCCGTGTTCGCGTTCGTTTTGGGTGCCGGCGCGTCGAAGGAGGGCGCCTCGTACGAGGCGCCGGAGCCGGCGGCCGCCGACGAGGCGTAGGCGACCTCCGCCGTCGGCGCCGGGACGGTCGAGCCCTTGCGGTCGTGCGCCGAGAAGGCGACGTGCCACGCGCTGCTCGGCGCCGTGTCCGCGGCAGGCAGCAGCGCGAAGCCCTGCTGGAGCGACCCTGACGACCACGCGGCAGCAAAGGGCGCCAGGTCGACGGTCAGCATCTCGGGCGCGGAGCCGGCTGCTGGGACGTACTTGGCCGTCGACATCGCCTTCTTGCAGTCGACCGCAGGCGGGGCGTCGGTCCCGCCCTCGACGTCGTCCTTGAAGGCCGCCGTCACCAGGCAGGCCTGGACGGTCGCCGTGTCAGCGGCACGGCTTCCGTCGTCACCGCCGCCGATGGGGAGCCGCAGCGTCCCGCCGGTCAGCGACGTCCCGGACGGCAGCGACGCGAGGTCGAGCGACAGGTACGTGCGCGCCTCCTCCTGCCCGGCGACGACCCCGACGTGGAGGGTCTTCGACGGGTACGGCGTCGGCGGTCCCGCGGGCAGGCACCCGGTCGGGCTGGAGGTGCAGGCGGCGGAGGCGGAGTACCACGCGTCGGTCGCCGTACGTGCCGTCGTCGTGCCGCTCGTCGCACCCTCGCGCGGAACCGCGGCGGACGCGGGTGCCGACAGCAGCCCGACGATCGGCACCGCCAGCCCGGCCACCGCCCCGATCGCCCAGCCACGTCGCGTCACGTGCACAGTTTCCCCTCGTCGCATGTCAGCCGCGCGCCCGGGCGCAGCTCGGTTGAATCGCAAGGAACTCGCTCATGAAGTTCTCCCTCTACGGCGCACATGTGGATTGTCGTCCGAACGGGCGTCGCGGAGTTCGTGCCAAGGACTGAAGCAACCGCCGTCGTCCTGTCGCCCCGCACACCTCGTCGCGCGCATCAGGGAATGCGAACGATGAGGCACTTCCGGCGCTGTGTGCGTGCACGTATCGGACGCTGACTTGACGGCTTCTTCCGGCAGCGCCGCTGCTCTTCGACTGTCGAGAGCCAGCGTTTGCATGCTTCGATCTCGAGTCCGGTACGTGTGTCGGCCATTGGCGTTACTGGGACGGCGTGCGCACCGTGTGCTGGCCGGGTTCCAACACTCGACGTTCACCATTGGGCAGCTCCAGATCCGCGCTGGTGCCCGGCGGTACGGCGACGTCTACTACCAGGGTGTCGTCCGTCGTCGCCCATCGGACGTCGATACGTCCGTACGGGCTCTCGTGCGAGCTGCGAGCTGATGTCAGCTGCCCCCCTGGGCGGGGCGCGACCCGGAACCGTCGGTAGCCGGGCTCGAGCAGTTGCAGGCCGGCGACGTACTGGTGCAGGAACGAGATGACTGCGCCCTTGCTGTAGTGGTTGAGGGAGGCGTGCGGGTTGCCGTCGGCGTCCACTCCTCCCCACTCTTCCCACAAGGTCGTGGCGCCGCGGTCGACCATGACGAGCCAGGAGGGTTCGGTGTTCTGGAAGAGGAGCTCGTAGGCGACGTCGAGGTGACCGGTGTCGGCCAGCACCGGGAGGAGGAAGGGTGTCGCCAGGAATCCGGTGCTGAGGTGCGTGCCTGCGTCGCGGATCAGTCGCACGAGGTGGTCGGCTGCCGCATCACGGAGGTCGTCGGGAACGAGCCCGAAGGCAAGTGCCCGCGCGTAGGTCGCCTGGGTGTCCGGCGTGGTGGTGCCGTCGGGGTCCAGGAACTCGATGCGCCATGCGTCGGCGACGGCGGCGGCCAGTTCGCCGTAGCGTTGGGCATCACGCTCGTGTCCGAGCACCTCGGCGATCTCGGCGAGCTCCCGTGCCGACCGGTGCAGGTAGGCGGTCGCCACGGGTGCCGGGTCGACCTCCAAGGCTCGTGCGATGGCCTGTTCGAGCGTCTCGTCGCCTTCGAGCCATTCGCCGTAGTGCCAGCCGCTGTCCCAGAGGTACTTCTCGTGGCTGCGGGGTTCGGCGGAGCGCTCGGTGCGGGCGTGCTGGCGCGTGCTCGCCGCGGCGCCGGCTGCGTAGTCCACCCATCGGCGGGCCGAGTCGTACTGCTCGGCGAGCAGCTCGCGATCACCGGTCATCCGGTAGTGCACCCACGGCACGTGCACCGCTGCGTCGCCCCAGCCCGAGGAGCCTTCGGTCAGCGGCCAGAAGTCCGGCGGCCGCGCGTCTCCGGGGTGAGACTCGGGGACCAGGTTCGTGACGCGCCCGTCGTCGCGCTGGTCGGCTGCGAGGTCGCGCAGCCACTTGCGGTTGAAGCCGCCGACGTCGTAGAGGAAGGCAGCGGTCTCGACGAAGAGCTGCCAGTCGCCGGTCCAACCGGCCCGCTCCCTGGTCGGGCAGTCGGTTGGGAGGTCGCAGGCGTTGGTCCTGAAGCTCCAGTCGGCGATGCGGTGCAGCACGTTGATGCGTTCGTCGGAGCATTCGAAGTCGCCGACCCGCTTCAGGTCGGTGTGCACCACGATCGCAGTGACGTCGTCGGCGGTCAGGTCGTCGAGGTCGCCCTCGACCCGCACGTACTGGAACCCCTTCGTGCTGTGGCGGGGTTCGAAAACGTCGCCGTCGAGGCCCGCGGACGTGACGATGTCGGTCTGGAACGGGAGCGTGACATCGGTGGAGACGCCCGGGGCGAAGAGGTGCTCCTGGGTGACATCGCCGTCCTGGTCGAGCCACTCGCCATGGGTGAGCGTGACCTGGGTGCCCTCGCCCCCGAGGCGGCACAGGCGCAGCCATCCGCTGATGTTCTGCCCGACATCGACCACCCACCGCCCTGGCCCCAAGGGGGTGACGGACCTCGGCCGCAGCTCCTCGATGCGTCGCACCGGCGGCGCCACGGGTGAGACGAGCCGGTCGTATCCGTGGTCCTCGGCGCGCACCGGTCCCCATGTCGCCCAGTCGCCCCAGTCACGGCGGCAGCGCAGGTCGTGGACCTCGCCGGCGATGAGATCAGCACCGAGGATGTGGCTCGGGCAGCTGCGCCACGTCTCGCTGGTCCCGAATGTGCGGGTCGAGCCGTCGGCGGTGGTGATCGTGAGCTGCGCGAGCAGCGCCGTGGTCGAGCCGTAGTCGTTGACACGACGCGCGACGCTGTTCTGACCTCGCCACCATCCGTCGCTGAGGAGGGCGCCCATCACGTTGGGTCCGGCGGCGACGAGATCGGTGACGTCGAAGGCTTGCACCTGCAAGCGGGACCGGTACGCCGTCCATCCCGGGGTGAGCTCCTGGTCCCCGACGCGGACACCGTTGATGAACGCTTCGTAGATCCCGTGCGCGGTGACGTGCAGGGTCGCCGACGAGACATCGCCCTCCACATCGAAGCCGGCGGCGAGCTGGTGGACGGGGCGCCGGCGCTCGGGAACGTCGACCCCTTCCGTCGGGGCGATCCACGTGGCGTGCCATTCGGTCGGCATCGACGGGACCGAAGAAGCGGTCGCGTTGCGGTTCGTGCTGTCCACGGGCACGTCCGACGACGCGGATGCGAAGTCCTGCGCTCGGTGGGTGGCGGCACCGGTCATGTGGTGAGCTCCTCGGGGGGGGGGTTCCGGTCAGGTACGCGGTGTGGAGCTGGTCCGAGTGGAAGCGATCTCAGCGACTGACACGTCACAGCTGGTCCACGACCAGTGGCGCCAGGCCCATCGAGAGCTCGTCGACGACGTCACAGGTCCTCATCTCTGGAGCGGGTTTGATCCCGGGTCGGCCGAACGCAGCGACGGCTCAGGTCGGCGATGCTGACGCCGAGCCAGATCGGACGTGGGGGGGGGGGGGGGACCCCCGGGGCCCCCCCCCCCCGCCCCCCCCGGGAAACGGTTGCGGGCCCGAGGACCCCCCCCGGGGCCCCCCCCC
>Ga0308176_10000157_pt1 | contig 46912 bp, 38 predicted proteins | sample PhyCR2_3_FD_203890 | JGI IMG/M metagenome (GOLD analysis project Ga0308176, IMG submission 203890) | Soil microbial communities from UC Gill Tract Community Farm, Albany, California, United States - DLSLS.C.R2 | ecosystem: Environmental > Terrestrial > Soil > Agricultural land | place: USA...
CGCATTCGGGTACAGGATCGTCACCTTGGTCATAACGTGCTCCGGCTGGAGGTGGACGTAGCTAGTGCGCGTGACTATAGCACGCCGCCACCCCCGGCCGCGCTGTGCGCGAGGGTGCGCTGTTGATCGGCGCGTGACACGACGACCGTCGCACGACGACGGCTGTCGTACTGGTTTTCCACGATCGATGGTTGACGTCTTCGCAGCACCGCGGTCTTGTGGCGCCTGGTGGCCGATACGAGATGCGCTTCGATCGCCGTGGTGCTCGCCATGCTGGTGGCGACCTCCGCACGCGCCGATGATCCGCCGGCGCCTCCACCAACGCCTTCGGTCCCGCCGGCCCCGGCGGCCCCGGCGCCGCCGGAGCCAGACCCGCACGAGTCGCTCATCATCTACGTCATCGGGGCGACGCCGCTGCACGGCTCGCGCCTGCCCAAGGATCACGTTCCGGCGAACGTCCAGACGATCTCGGCAGAGGATCTCGCCGATCACAAGAGCCTCGACCTGTCGGCCTACGCGGGGGAGGCGCTCGGCAGCGTCCACATCAACGACGTGCAGGGCAATCCGCTGCAGTCCGACGTACAGTACCGCGGCTTCCTCGCGTCCCCGCTGCTCGGCGCTCCGCAAGGCCTGTCGATGTACCTCGACGGCGTGCGCCTGAACGAGCCATTCGGCGATACGATCAACTGGGATCTCATCCCCTCGAGCGCGATCCGATCGGTCAACGTGTTCCCCGGATCGAATCCGATCTTCGGTCTCAACACGCTGGGCGGAGCGCTCTCGCTGGAGACCAAGACCGGCTTCTCGAGTCCGGGGGTGGACGCGACGCTGCTGTACGGCTCGTGGGGGCGCAAGCTGGCCCGCGCGAACGCCGGGGTGCACGGCGAGCGGTTCGGGATGTTCGCCGCGGCCGAGGTCTTCGATGAAGACGGCTGGCGCGATCTCTCGCCGACGCGATCGGAGCACGGCTTCGTCTCCGCCTCGTACCAGCACGCGGGCACGACCGCCGATCTCTCGCTGCTCGGCGCCAACACCAGCTTGACCGGGAACGGACCCTTGCCCGAGCAGCTGCTCGCCATCGACCGCACCGCGTTCTTCACCGCACCCGATCGCACCGAGAACCGGCTGATCATGGCGACCCTGCGAGGCGAGCACCCGCTGTCGGCGCACCTCCAGCTGTCCGGCACGAGTTATCTACGCACCAACCGGACGCGGACGGTCAGCGGCGATCAGCGCGACTGGACGGAGTGCATGGCAGCGCCCGGCACGCTGTGCTCGACCGACGATGACGGCAACGAGACCCCCGTCGTCGACAAGGCGGGGACGCCGGTCGCGTTTGACGCGTCCTATGATGCCGCGAACAACCGGACCGACACGCAGCAGACGAGCTACGGGGTCGCCGTGCAGCTCGCCACCGACGCGCCGATCGCCGCGCGCGAGAACCACCTGTTCGTCGGTGCCGAGGCGAGCCAGAGCCGGATCCGGTTCCGCTCGCAGACGACGGTCGGCACGCTCGACGCCGATCGCGTGGTCACCGACGCCGGCTTCGTGGATCCGGCGTCCGCCATCGCGGTCGACAGCACCGTCGATAACTTCGGCGTCTATGCGACCGATACGTTCTCGATCCGCCCCGATCTGTTCGTCACGTTGTCGGGGCGCTTCAACCTGACGCAGCTATCCCTCGACGACCAGATCGGCGACGCGCTGTCCGGCGATCACGCGTTCCACCGGATCAACCCGGCCGCCGGGATCAGCTATCAGCCCCGCCGGTGGCTCGGCGGCTACGCCGGCTACAGCGAGTCCAACCGCGCGCCGACGGCGGTCGAGCTCACGTGCGCGAGCCCGGCCGATCCATGCCGGCTGCCGAACGCCTTCCTCTCGGATCCGCCGCTCGCCCAGGTGGTCGCGCGCACGATCGAGGTCGGCGTGCGCGGCGCGGCGCGGCCATCCGGCCTCACGATCAGCTACGACCTCGCGGCATTCCACACGGTCAATGCCGGCGACATCCTGTTCATCAGCTCGGGGATGGTAGCCAACCAGGGCTACTTCGCGAACGTGGGCGACACCCGCCGCCAGGGCATCGAGGCGGACCTGACGTGCCGTAAGCAGTTCGACGGCGGTACCCGCCTCGATGGCGCCGTGTACTACACGTTTCTCGACGCGACCTTCGAGACGCCGTTCACGGCGCTGAGCGAGACCCACCCCGATGCGGTCGGAGGGCTCATCAACGTCCCGGCGGGCGCACACATACCGTCGGTCCCGCAGCACGTCGTCAAGGTGGCATTGAGTTTCCGGTCGTCGTTTGGGCTGTCCGCCGGCATGAATGTCATTGGCAACAGCGGCCAGTACCTTCGCGGCGATGAGGCGAACCTCCTGGCGCCGGTCCCCGGCTACGTCGTCGTCAACGCACGGGTCGCCTACCGCGTGTGGTCGCACGCGTCGGTCTTCGTCCTGGCCGACAACCTGTTCGACGCCAAGGACTCGACGTTCGGCGTGCTCGGTGACGCCACGGGCGTCCTGGGCCCGACCTACAGTAGCCCGCGGTTCCTGGGCCCCGGCGCCCCCCGCGCGGCGTGGCTGGGCGTCGACCTGAACGACTGAGCGTCGCGTGCGAGCTTCCAGCGGTGTTCGACCTACCCGGTCTCGTTGGCCGGCGGCGAGCATGCGCAACGGCCCGCGTGCTTGGTGTCGAAGGCCGCGCGCTTGCAGCGGACGGCCGGGTACAGCCGCTCGTGCAGCTCCCACAGCGCGATGCGGTTGCTGTCGAAGCGCAGCCGCGCGATCGCCTTGTCGTAGTGCACCCAGCGCAGCTCGTCGTGCTCGCCGGACAGCTCGAGGGTGCGCGCGCCGACGTCGACGGCGAACGTGTGCTCGGGGACGAGCAGGAGATCGTCGGGCCACGCGGGCCAGGCCGCGAACCAGCACGCCGGGAGCATCGCCTTGGCATCGAGCGGCAGGAAGGCGGCGCCCTCCGGGATGCCGGCTTCTTCGCGGGCCTCGCGGCGCGCCGCCTGGTCGACGGTCTCGCCGGCCTCGCCGCCGCCCGACACGAACTGCCAGATGTCGTGGTCGGTGCGGTGCAGCACCGCGACCTCCAGACCCGCGGCGATCCGGCGGTACGGCAGCACGAGGACCTGGAACGGCGCGCGCGACATGGCAGATGAGCTAGCCGCGGTGGATCAGGCCGCGCTCGATCGCGAGCTTCTTGAGGCGCTCCTTCGCCCGCTCGAAGCGCTTGCGGAGCACCGCGGCCCGCGCGTCGAGGTTGTCGTCACCGCCGAGGATCCGCGCGATGTCCTTCCAGGCGAGGCCGCGATCGAGGCGCAGGAGCAGGATCTCGTGCTCTTCTGGATCGAGCTGCTCGCGTAGCACGCGGAACTCGTCCTTTACCTCGGTGCGCTGGATCTCGAGGGTGACGGTGCGAACGACGGCCGCCATCTCCGGAGCGATCGACAGCGGCAGGTTGCGATCGACGCGGCGGCGCGGATCGCGGCGCAGCTGGGCGAGGGCGTTGCGCGCCAGGGCGTAGAGCCACGAGCGCAGCTGGGACTCCCAGCGGAACCGCGGCAGGCCCTTCCAGAGGTCCTCCCCGAGCTCGGCGAACGCCTCGGCGGCGAGGTCGTGGTTGCCGGCCAGCGCGCGCAGGAATCCGAGCAGCTCGACGCCGTAGATCCGCAGCGCGGCGGTCGTCGCCTCGGGGTACGCACCCGCCTCGCAGAGCGTCCGGATCGTTCGCTCGCCGGCGTCACGTTCGGGTGGTTCGGCCACGCCGAGAGTGTAGCGTGGCCGGCGCGGACGGAGCAGGGGCGTGTTCAGGCCGGCCCCGCCGCGTCCTGCGCGACCCCTGCTGGTCCGGGCGCGAGCCGCGCGTCAACTGACCATCAGAGCGCGCCGAGCCCTGTGAGCAGGGTGGCCTTGTCCGCCGAGCTGAGCGCGTTGAACGCCGTGGCCGCCGCGGCGCCCTGACCCGCGTGGGCCTGGATCGCCGCCGTGATCGTCGTTGCGCGGCCATCGTGGAGGAACTTGGTGCGGAACCTGATCCCCCAGAGCGGCGCGGTCCGCATCAGCCGGGTCTGCGCGACGGTGTCGCCGTCGTTGCCGATCAGGTCGCCGAGCGAGCCCATGTCGTGGACCAGGAAGTCCGAGCCCGGGAAGAACTGCATGTTGCCGGGGACGCCATTGGCAGGCACGGCCGGGGTCGTGTACGGGCCGGCGAAATGGCAACCCTGGCAGCCGATCCGGTTGCCGATATCGAACGCCGCCTGCGCGACGACGGGATCGATCGTCGCGGGAGCCGGCGGCGCCAGGAACGTCATGAAGTCCGTGAACAGCTCGACGTCATCCTGGATCGCGGTGAGGCCGCCGGCGCAGCTCCCCACGCCGTCGTCGGTGCCCACCGGGATGCCCGCGCCACCGGGGCCGCGATCATCGCAGCCGGCCGGCTGGGCGATGCCGTTCGGCTTCGACTCGGTCGCAAAGCTCAGGACCGACACACCCTTGATACAATGCTGGGTGGTGATCCCCATCTCGTTGAGATAGGCGTCGGCCGCGAACTGCACCAGGTTGGCGATACCGGCCTTCCAGCCGAAGCGACCCACCCGCGTGCTACCCACTGACTGGGAAGGATCGCCGGGATCCGGCAGCAGGACCTTGACGCGGTTCACGATGCCGCGCACCGCGGCAGGCTCGTTGGCCGCGATGCTGTCGAACACCGAGTCCGGCAACGAGTCGACCAGGCCGAGGCCGAACAGCGGGGTCGTCAGTCGGCCGACGTTGTGTACCGTCGCATCCGTCGGCTCGTGCTCCAGCGGAACCGTGCAGGTCTGGCCACTCGTGCCGGTGAACGTCCCGACGGTGAACAGCTGGCGCAGCGAGCCGCCTTCGTTGGCCAGGTTGTTGAACACGCCGTTCACGAACTTGCCGAACCGCCGCTCGATCTGAACACCGGCGCCACCCGAGGCGCCCTGGGTATGGCAGTTGCCACAGGCCTTCTCGTTGAAGATCGGGCCCAGACCGTCGTCGAGTCCCTCCACGGTGTTGAATGCCGCCTTCGCCGCGGCGAAGTCCGCCGCCGTGATCCCGGCGAGGGCATCCCCGATCAAGGCCTGCTGGGTGCTCGCGGTCGATGCTGGCGCGTCCGCCACATCGGCCCCGCACCCGGCAAGCACACCACCACACGCCGTACTCATGATGAGCGCATTGCGAATCCAATTCATTCGGTTCATCTTGACTGTCTCTCCGGCTACAAATACTCACGCACGACGAGAAGCGTCATGCGCCAGACGCGACGGACCCATCACGATCGGCTGTAAGCGTTTGCCCACATGCGATCACAACGGTCAGCCGATGATCATGCCCGATGAAGACGCCAGTTCACTGTGGCTCGTCATCCGGGCCATAAACCCTAGTCTGTTCACTGATCGATGTCAAATCGATTTACATATCAGTTGCACAATTATAACAGAGCTGCCCATCGCGAGTAGGTTTCGAACAGAGTTTGGTCCTTACATCCAACTGATGTGTGGGGGGATCCCCGACCGGGGATCTTGGCGGCCAGCAGCAAGAACCACTCAGGGTGTCCCCTCGCAGCTCTACACGATCGACGTATATCTCATCGCTTTTGTGCGCAGGCCCACGAGAAACGTGCTCAGTGCTCATTCACCCGGCGAACTGTCACAGCCAGTACGTGCCGGCCGGAAACACGACCGCAGACCAACTCGCCACCGCTCACGAGCGCTCGTGTACGCGGCGACGAATGCCCGGTTGCGCAGCAGCGCCTCGATCCGCGCCCACTTACTCCGCACTGCCACATGCGATCGCAGGCCCCGCCGGGGCGCGTGGCTGGCAGCTGACCAACCCGGTCGGGTTCAGGCCCCCGGGGCCGGTCGGCTTCGGTGCCAGGCCCAACATCGACCCCCGGCCGGGTTCAGGCCCGACTGACTACATCGGCTGCTCGCGCGGTGCTTCGTCGAAGCTGATCTGCGCGCGTACGTCTCCACGGTTGTTGCCGGATACACGACGAGCTGCCACTCGGATTCGGGCGGGCGAGCAGCATCCGCCGGAGGCCGTCCTGGGCGAAGACGCGGCATAGCAGGTCGGCCCACGTAGGGGCGAGCCATGTCCCGCCTCGGGGAACGCGCTGACCTAGCTCTGGCGATCGCGCTCGGATTCCTTTTCCTGGAGGACGCGCCACATGATCTTGCCGGTGGCCGACTTGGGCAACGACTCGGCGATCTCGAAGCTCGCGGGGACCTTGTAGGCCGCCATGTTGTCCCTGGCCCAGCGCACCAGCTGGTCCTCGTCGACGGTGCCGCGGTGCGACGGCCGCAGCACCACCACGGCCTTGACCGCCTCGCCGCGCCGCGGATCCTTGCGGGAGATGATGACCGCCTCCTGGATCGCCGGGTGGCCGTAGAGCATCGCCTCGACCTCGGCGGGCCAGACCTTGTAGCCGCCGACGTTGATCATGCGCTTCAAGCGGTCGACCAGGAAGAAGTAGCCGTCCTCGTCGGTGCGGGCGAGATCGCCGGTGCGGAAGAACCGCTTGCCGTCGATCTCGACGAAGCAGGCGGCGGTGGCCTCGGGGTTGTTCCAGTAGCCCTCGAAGATGCCCGGGCCGTGCGTGACGATCTCGCCGACCTCGCCCGGCGGCAGCTCGACCATCGTGTCGGGATTGACCACCCGCGAGTCGTTGTCGAAGAACGGGATGCCGAGGCACTGCTTCTTGGGCCGATCCGGCGGGTTGGCGTGGGTAGGGGCGATCGTCTCGGTGAGCCCGTAGCCCTCGAGGAAGGTCAGGCCGCACAGATCCTGGAGCTTCTGCGCGATCGCCTCGGGCATCGCCGCGCCGCCGCCGCCGATCCGGCGGATGCTCGACAGATCGTAGCTCGCGAGATCCGGACTCGAGAGCAGATCGACGACCATGGTGGGGACCATCGAGATCGTGGTCACGCGATAGCGCTTGATCAGCTCGGCGGCGACGCCGCGATCCCAGCGCGGCAGGATCACGATCGTCGCGCCCGAGTAGATCGGCGAGTTCATGCTGTTCTGCATGCCGGTGGCGTGGAAGTACGGCAGCACCGCCAGCGTGCATTCGTCCTGGTACATCCGGTTCCACTGCGGCCCCCCGACGGTCGTGAACATCACGCTGCGGTGGCGATGCAGGCAGCCCTTGGGCTGGCCCGTGGTCCCCGAGGTGTACGGCAGGACGCACAGATCGTCGGCGGTGGCGAGGTGCGGGCCCGGCGCGGCCCCGGCGGCGAGCGCGTCGCTCCACAGCGTGAACCCCGGCGTCTTCGGGGCCGGCTGGCGCGGCGCCGCGAGCCAGCCCGGGACCTCGAGGTCGGTCGGCGCCGTCAGGTAGTCGGCGTAACAGGCCACGATGATCTGCGACAGGCCATGACCGAGCAGGGGCTCGACGCGCGACAGCTGATCTTGCGCGCCGATCAGCACCCGGGCCCCGCTGTCGGTCACGATGTGCTCGACTTCCTTGGTGAGCAGCATCGGGTTGATCGGCACGACCATCGCGTCGGCCCGCAGGATCGCGTAGTAGCCGATGACGAACTGCGGCGAGTTCTGCAGGTAGAGCCCCACGCGATCGCCGCGGCGCACGCCACACACCTGCTGCAGGAAGCCGGCGAGCTGCTCGGCCTGGCGGCGGAGCTCGGCGTAGGTGAGGATGCTGTCGTAACAGATGACGCAGGGCCGCTGCGGAAACCGCGTCGCCGACACCTCGGCGTTGAACCACAGCGAGGTCTCGGGGATCGTCAGGCTGCGTGGAACAGGCGGCCAGAATTGCAAGTGTCGAGTTCCCATGGCTTCCTCCGGTGATGCAGTCGCGTGGATGTCGTGAGGCGTTGGCGGCGCGCGCGGTCGGCGCGTTCAGGCTTCCTGCTCCTGCAGGACGCGCCACAGGATCTTGCCGGTGGCCGACTTGGGCAAGGATTCGGCGATCTCGAACGTGCTGGGGACCTTGTAGGCCGCCATGTGGTCCCTCGCCCAGCGCACCAGCTGATCCTCGTCGACGGTGCCGCGGTAGGGCGGCCGCAGCACCACCACGGCCTTGACCGCCTCACCGCGCCGCGGATCCTTGCGCGAGATCACGACGGCCTCCTGGATCGCGGGGTGCGCGTAGAGCGTCGCCTCGACCTCGGCGGGCCAGACCTTGTAGCCGCCGACGTTGATCATGCGCTTCAGGCGGTCGACCAGGAAGAAGTAGCCGTCTTCGTCGGTGCGGCCGAGGTCGCCGGTGCGGAAGAACCGCTGGCCGTCGATCTCGACGAACGCGGCGGCGGTGGCCTCGGGGTTGTTCCAGTAGCCCTCGAAGATGCCCGGGCCGCGACTCACGATCTCGCCGACCTCGCCGGGCGGCAGCTCGGCCAGCGTGCCGGGATCCACCACGCGGGACTCGATATCGAACATCGGGATGCCCAGGCACTGCTTCTTGGGCCGCTGGGGGGGATTGCAGTGGGTCGGGGCGGCGGTCTCGGTGAGGCCGTAGCCCTCGACGAAGGTCAGGCCGCACAGATCCTGGAGCTTCTGCGCGATCGCCTCGGGCATCGCCGCGCCGCCGCCGCACAGCCAGCGGATGCTGGCGAGCTCGTAGCTCGCGAGGTCGGGGCTCGATAACAGATCGACGATCAAGGTGGGCACGGCCGCCAGCGAGGTCACGCGATAGCGCTTGATCAGCTCCGCGGCGACGCCGCGATCCCAGCGCGGCAACAGCACGATGGTCTGGCCGCAGTAGATCGGCGAGTTCATGCTGTTCTGCATGCCGGTGACGTGAAAGAACGGCGTGATCGCCAGCGAGACCTCGTCCTGGGCCAGCTGGGCCCAGTGCGGCACCGCCAGGGTCGTGAACATCACGCTGCGGTGGCGGTGCACGCAGCCCTTGGGCAGGCCCGTGGTCCCCGAGGTGTAGCCCATCAGGCATAGATCGTCGCCGGTCGCGAGGTGCGGCCCCGGCGAGGCACCCGCGGCGAGCGCGTCGCTCCACGACGTGAGCCCCGGCGCGTTCGGCAGCGGCTGCCGCGGCGCCGCGATCCACGCCGGGACCTCGAGATCGGTCCGCGCGGTCAGGTAGTCGGCGTAACAGGCCACGATGAGGTGCGCGAGGCCATGGCCGAGCAGGGGCAGGGCGCGCGACAGCTGGTCCTGCGCGCCGATCAGCACCCGGGCCCCGCTGTCGGTCACGATGTGCTCGACTTCCTTGGTGAGCAGCATCGGGTTGATCGGCACGACCATCGCGTCGGCCCGCAGGATCGCGTAGTAGCCGATGATGAACTGCGGCGAGTTCTGCAGGTAGAGCGCGACGCGATCGCCGCGGCGCACGCCGCAGACCTGCTGCAGGAAGCCGGCGAGCTGCTCGGCCTGGCGGCGGAGCTCGGCGTAGGTGAGGATAGAGTCGTAGAGGTTGATGCATGCCCGCTGCGGAAACCGCGCCGCCGACACCTCGGCGTTGAACCACAGCGAGGTCTCGGGGATCGTCAGGCTGCGCGGGACGTTCGGCCAGAACTGCAGGTGTCGGGTTGCCATGGGTGTCTCCGGGGCTGCATCAACGTGGTAGGTGCGCGAGGAGCGCGTCGATCTGTTCGACCCGCTGGGTCATCTTCAAGCTCGCGTAGCTCGCGCGAGCCGTGGCGAGGAGCGGCCGGGCCTCGGCGGCGCGGGCCTTGCCGATCAGCGCGCGCGCACGCTCGAGCTGGATCCACGCGAGGGTCTCGGCGGCCTCGGGAGGCCTGGCGAACCCGAGCGCGGTCTGGGTCAGATCGAGCGCCTGCGCGAAGTCGCCGTCGTCGTTGGCGGCCATCGCGGCCATCGTCAGCGAGAAGCGATGGCGATCGGAGCCGGGGGTCTTGGCGCCGAACAGCCGCGCGGCGCGCAGCGCGAAGGTGATCGTGGCGGGGTAAGCTTTCTTGTAGTGGTACGCCGCCGCGAGGTTGTACAGGATGCTGGCGACCTCGGCGTCGTCGCCGCTGGCGACCTTGTCCTCGATCGCGAGCGCGGACGTGAGCGCCGCGATCGCTTTATCGTACTGACCGCGGTCGTTGTAGATGATGGCGAGGTTCGAGTCGATGTTGGCGATGATCGTGTTGGTCTCGCCGAGCCGCCGGACGTTGTTCTCGCGCGCGGTCTCGAGCAGCGTGAGCGCCTCGCCGTCCTGGTCGGTGCTGAGCAGCACGGCGGCGAGGTTGACCCGGATCGGGTCGATCCGGTCGTCGTTCGGATCGGCGAGGTGGGCGATGATGCCGGTCGCGCGATCGGCGGCCTCGCGGGCCGCCTGCAGGTGCTCGACCTCGAGCAGCACGGCCGCGTAGCCGGAGTAGAGCTCCGCGACCTCCGGGTCGTCGGGGCCGGCGTACGCGATCTTCTGGGCGATGGCGAACTCGTAGGCCTTGACGCCGTCGTCGATGTGACCGGACCAGATCTTCACCGCACCCTCGACGGCGTAGGTCTGGATCCAGAACGGATCCCCGCGCCCCAGGACCTCGCGGGCGCGCGCCACGAACGTGAGCGCGGTCTCGGCGTCGTGCGCCAGATCGGCGGCGCGGGCCGCCACCGTGTAGGTCCGGCCGGCGAGCCAGGGGGATCGGGTGCGGATCCGATCGGCGTCGGCGAGCGCCGTGCGCAGCCACTCCTTCTGCGGGGCCGGCGGGATCCCGAGGCGGGTGGCGTGCTGGATCAGCAGCGTGAGCGCGGTGCTCGAGATCTGGTCGTCGTCGATCGCGCGCCCGGCGTAGTACGCGTCGGTGAACAGCCTGCGCGTCTCGTCGGGCTTGCCGCCGTCCTCGGCGAGCCAGCCGCGCAGGATCATCATGCCGGCGACGATGCCCGGGTCGCTCCTGGCGGGCGACGCGGTCAGCTTGTCGACCGCGCGGCGCAGCTGGGCGAAGTCGTGATCTTCGGCGCGGTCGAACCCGACGGCGAGCGTCGCCTCGGCCTCGATCAGCGCGGCCTGCTGCTGCGGATCGCTCGGCAAGGCTGGCGACGAGCCGAGGTACGTCTGGTTCCGGCACTGATCGGCCGGCGGCAGCCTGCGGAGGTAGCGCAGCACCTCCATCGGCCTGGCCGGATCGACCCCGGCGAGCGACAGCGCCGCGGTTCGCGCGACGATCGCGAAGCAGGCCTGGCTCCTGGCGACGATGTCGCGCGACCAGTCATGCGCGCGGCCCGCGTCACACGCGGCGCGTGCGGTCTTGCGGAACGCCGTGACGTAGCCGTCCTGGACGGTGTCGGCCTGCGCGGCGATCCGGTCGGCGCCGTGTTGCCGCAAGCGCGCGGGCAGATCGGTCCGCACGGCGGCGAGCTCGGCGGTGCCGGCGGCATCGCACGACGGCCCGGCCTCGCCGTGCATGACCAGGGCCGCGGCGACGCCGGCCACGGCGAGCGCGCCACCGGCGGCGAACCAGCGCGCGCGCCGGCGGACCGGCGGCCGCATCGCGCCCAGCAGCGCGTGCATCGTGGCGAACCGATCGGCGGGATCGACGGACAGCCCGCGCTCGAGCGCGGCGCGCACGCGGGCCGGCACCCTCGGCGCCGGTGGTGGCGCGCGACGCGCCCCTTGCAGGATCGCGAGGTGGAGCTGGGCCAGCGACGAGCCCTCGAACGGCCGCTCGCCCCACAGCGCCTCCCAGGCGGTCACGCAAAACGCGAACTGATCGGCGCGCGCATCGACCGGCGCCCCGGCGAACTGCTCGGGCGCCATGTACGCGGGCGTGCCCATCACCGCGCCGGTCTGGGTCACCGGCGCGCGCAGATCTTCGGCCGACGCGCTCGGCTCGGGCGAGGCGTCCTCCTTCGAGTCGAGCTCGCGGGCGAGCCCGAAATCACCGACGCGCGCGCGGCCGTCGGCCCCGACCAGGACGTTCTCGGGCTTGAAGTCACGGTGCACGAGGCCGGCGTCGTGCGCTGCGGCCAGGCCTTCGCCGGCGGCGATCACCATCGCCAGGATGTCGCGAACGCCGCGCGGGGCCGCGGCGAGCCACGCGCGCAGGGTCGTCCCGGGGACGTACTCCATCACCACGAACGGCCGGCCGTCGAGCTCGCCGACCTCGAACACCGTCACCACGTTCGGGTGGGCGAGCCGGGCCATCGCGACCGCCTCGCGCCGCAGCCGCCGGGCGCCGCCGGCCGCGTGGTGCACCTTGATCGCGACCTCACGGCCGAGCGTCGCGTCGCGCGCGACGTACACCGTGCCCATCCCGCCCTCGCCGAGCACCCGCGTGATCGTGAACCTCCCGACCAGCTCGCTGCCGGTGCCGAGCAGCGCCGGGGCGGGGCCCGACTGCACGACCTTCTTCAGGATCTCGTCGAACGAATCGACGGACTGCTCGGGGGGCGCGGGCGGCCGGCCCGACATGTCGAGCGTGGGCGCTTCGGCAGACGGCGGCTGGTCATCCCACGGGGCTGGCACCAGCGCCAGATTACTTCAGTGCTTCGCGCCTTTCGCGTACGAAACGAGCTTCGCTTCGACTTCGTCCGTCGTGCCGTGGTGCGCGTAGTGGAAGCGCGCGATGCCGGTGCCCGGCTCGAGCTCGAACGTCTGCTCGTCGGGTCCGGTGTAGAACGACAGGGCGTAGCCGGTCTCGACGGCGGTAACCTGCCAGCAGTAGACCATTTCGGCGCTGGGGCAGATCCGCTGGCCGTCGATCACCGGCCAGCTGAACCAGCCTTCCGCGCCGTCGAGCGTGGGCTCCGCGGTCGTCCCGAACAGGAAGTTGTTGCCGCTGCGCAGGATGGTCTTTTCCGTTGCGACGGGGACCTGATCGAAGTCGGCCAGGTCGGTCGGCCACCCCTTGATGCGAAACGCAGTGATCCCGTTGCCGTTCTTGACATCGACGACCTCGGTGACCCACTCGAGCGTCCTGGTGGTCTCCTTGTCGGCGTCGGCGTCGAATCGTTTGACCGTGACGTTGTACGTCCACTTGGCGCCCTTCGCGAGCGGCAGCGGATCGGCGGCGATCATCTCTTGCAGGGTGAGCGGGTGCTTCCTGGGCGGGCTACTGCACGCACCCAGGACCGCCGCCGCGCATGCAAGGCGTGTCGTGAGGTTCATGGACAACAACATCCTACTCTTCCCTGCAGCACTCCGTCCATGCTGGCGACGGCGCTTGGAGGCCTGCCGCTCGGGTGAGCGGTCCCACATGGCGAGACAACGAGATCTCCATGAAAATCCGACAGCCGGCTGATACGGTCGCGCCGATGGCGTTCGCCGACCGACTCCCTATCAAGCTGCCCCGGCTCGATGGCAGCCGCAATCTCCTGCGCGACGCCTGGAACCTCCTGGCCGGTATGCCGGCGGGAAAGGTCGTGTTTTCACGGCTGGTCGGCCGATTTGCCCCGTACACCGGCTCGATCCACGCGACCGTCACCGTGCTGCGGGCCGGCTACGCCGAGGTCCAGATGCCGGACCGCCGGGCGGTGCGCAACCACCTCGACTGCGTGCACGCGATGGCCCTCGCCAACCTGGCGGAGCTCACCGCCAACGTCGCCCTCATGTACTCGCTGCCGGATGACGCGCGCTTCATCGTGAGCGGGATGGACATCGCCTACACCAAGAAGGCCCGCGGGACGATCACCGCCATCAGCGAGCCGCCGATCCCGCGCACGTCGGCCCGGGCCCACTACGACGTCCACGTCACGCTGCGCGACGCCGGTGGCGACGAGGTCGCGCGGGCGATCTTGCACAGCCTGGTCGGGCCGAAACCCGGGTCGGCCGGCGACCACGGGAGCGACGTGAACTGAGCCGGGGTGGCTTGCTCGCGTGGCGGCTGACCCCAGGCATATCAAACACTTGCGGGCGGAGCCAGCCCGGGCGGTGCCCTGCTCGAGCGCGGCTGCCCGCGGCGCCGGTAATCGTCCGTAATCATCCGTTATCGTCCGTAATCGTCACGATCGACCAGCTGGAATAGCATGCAGGCGAACATCCACAGTGTCGATCACAACCGTCGAAATACGCATCCGTGGCACGGTGCAAGGCGTGGGGTTCCGGCCCTGCGTCTGGCGTCTCGCCAACGAGGAGGGGCTCGCCGGAGAGGTGCTGAACGACGGCGCCGGGGTGCTGATCCGGACGGCCGCGAGCGCCGCCCTGCTGTCGCGGTTCCTCGAGCGCCTGCGCCGCGAGGCTCCCCCACTCTCGAAGATCGAATCCATCCACACATCGCCGCTCACGTCGGCGATCGGGTTCGAGGGGTTTCGCATCACCGAGAGCATGCCCGGCGAGAACCGCACGCGGGTGACTCCCGATGCCGCGACGTGCGCGACCTGTACGCGCGAGGTCCTCGATCCGCTGGAGCGGAGATATCACTACCCATTTGCCAACTGCACGCACTGCGGGCCGCGGTTCTCGATCGTCTCTGCAGTCCCCTACGATCGCAGCCGCACGACGATGGCGAGCTTCCCGATGTGCGCCCGTTGTGCGCGGGAGTACGGGGACCCGGCGGACCGTCGCTTTCATGCCCAGGCGATCGCATGCGCGGACTGCGGCCCCCGGATCTGGCTCGAGGTGTTCGGCGGTGAAGCGCCGGCGGGCGATGCGCTCGCGGCCGCCGTGGAGCGCCTGGAGCGGGGCGAGATCGTCGCGATCCGCGGCCTGGGCGGCTTCCACCTGGCGTGTGACGCCGGCAACGGCGAGGCCGTCGCGCGCCTGCGGCATCGCAAGATCCGTGAAGGCAAACCGTTTGCGGTGATGGTCCGTGATCTCGCGATGGCTCGCCGCTACTGCCGGGTGAGTCCGGCGGAGGCGGAGCTGCTCGCGAGCCCGGAGGCCCCCATCGTGCTGCTCGAGCGCGCGGGCGAGCTTGCGCTCCCGGAGAGCATCGCGCCGGGGCTGGACACGCTCGGCCTGATGTTGCCGTACACGCCGCTGCACGTGCTGCTGCTCGAGCGGATCGGCCGGCCCCTGGTGATGACCAGCGGCAACCGGTCGAGCGAGCCGCAGATCACCGATCTCGAGGCGGCCCGGACGAAGCTGCACGGCCTGGCCGACGCCCTGCTCCTGCACGATCGCGAGATCGCCAACAGGATCGATGACTCGGTCGTGCGCTTCATCGGCGGCCGGGCACGCCTGCTGCGCCGGGCGCGTGGCTACGCGCCGAGCGCGATCGCCCTGCCGCCGGGGTTCGAGGACGCTCCCCAGGTGTTCGCCTACGGCGGCGAGCTGAAGTCGGTGTTCTGCCTGGTCCGGGACGGCGCGGCGGTCCTGTCGCAGCACCAGGGTGATCTCGAGGACGAGGAGACCTTCGACGACTACCAGAAGAACCTCGGCCTCTACACGGCCATGTACGAACATCGGCCCGAGGTGCTCGCCGCGGATCTGCATCCAGAGTACCTGTCATCGAAGATCGCCCACGACCACGCGGCCGCCCACGGACTGCCGTTGATCGGCGTCCAGCACCATCACGCCCATATCGCGAGTTGCATGGCCGAGAACGGCCTGCCGATCGATACGCCCCGGGTCCTCGGCGTCGCGATCGACGGGCTCGGGCTGGGCGACGACGGCACGCTGTGGGGCGGGGAGTTCCTGCTGGCCGATTATCGCGCGTACGACCGCGTGGCCGCGTTCAGATCGGTCGCCATGGCGGGCGGCGCGCAGGCGATCCGCGAGCCCTGGCGCAATACCTATTGCCACCTGGCCGCGTCCATCGGGTGGGCGCGGTTCAAGCAGCGGTTCGGCGCGCTCGATCTGGTCCGCCGCCTCGAGGAGCGGCCGCTGGCGAGCATCGATCGGATGCTCGAGCAGCAGATCAACGTGCCGCTCGCCTCGTCGTGCGGCCGGCTGTTCGACGCGGTCGCGGCCGCGGTTGGCCTTTGCCCCGATCGCGCGCTGTTCGAGGGCCAGGGTGCGATGGAGCTCGAGGTCCTCGCGGGGCGCGCTCCGTCCGAGCCCGACGGCGGCGCGCGCTACGTCATGGGCATCGCGGCCGAGCCCGGCAGCCTCTTGCGCTTCGATCCGGAGCCGATGTGGTGGGCGCTCGCCGAAGATCTGGCGCGCGACGTGCCCGCGAGCGTGATCGCGGCGCGGTTCCACGACGGGCTCGCCCGCAGCATCGCCGCCATGGTCGAAACGCTCGCCCGCCAGTCCGGCGACCGCCCGGCGTTCGCGACCGTCGTGCTCTCGGGCGGGTGCTTCCAGAACAAGCGCCTGCTCGAGGCGGTCGTACGCCTCGTCGAGGCCCAGGGACTTTCGTGCTTGTCGCACGGCCGCGTGCCTTCGAACGACGGCGGCCTCGCGCTCGGTCAGGCCGCGATCGCCGCGGCGCGCCATCTCCCACCAGGTTGAGCCAGGAGTGGAAAACATGTGTCTGGGAATTCCAGGTCAAGTCGTGAGCATCACGGACGCCGAGCGCCAGCTGGCCATGGTGGACGTGAGCGGCGTGCAGCGCGAGGTGAACCTCGCGTGCATCGTCAGCCCGGAGCACCCGCTCGCCACCTGCGTCGGTGACTGGGTCCTCGTCCACGTCGGCTTCGCGATGAGCCGGATCGACGAGGCGGAGGCCGCGCTGACGCTCAAGACGCTGGCCGAGCTCGGCGAGCTGCAGGCGGAGACGGCCGCGATGCAGGCGTCTGGCCAGTGAGCGACATGACCGATCATCCGGTGCTCCAGGGGCTCTACCCGTTCCTGCACGGGCACAAGCACGGTCCCGACGCGATGAACCTGGCCCTGCTCGAGTCGGTACGCCAGAAGGTCGTGCACCACCACGACGTCGTCACCGCGTTCTTCGCCGAGCACAGCCGCGCGGTCGTCGCCGCGGCCCACGCGATCGCGGGCGTGTATCGCCGCGGCGGCCGGCTGTACACGATGGGCAACGGCGGCTCGAGCTGCGACGCGGCGCACCTGGCGGTGGAGTTCCTCCACCCGGTCACCACCGGGCGCCCCGCGCTCACGGCGGTCGATCTCACGGCCAACGCCACCATGATGAGCGCCGTCGCCAACGACGTCGGGTTTGGCCACGTGTTCGTCCGCCAGATCACCGCCCAGGGGCGCGCCGGCGACGGGCTCGTCGGGCTGTCGACCAGCGGCAACTCGGAGAACCTGGTCAAGGCGTTCGTCAAGGCCAAGGAGCTCGGCCTCGTGACCATCGCGCTGTCGGGCAAGACCGGCGGACAGCTGACCGCGCTCGGGCTGGATCACTGCCTGATCGTTCCGACCGACAGCATCCATCGCATCCAGGAATGCCACGTCGTCATCTACCACCTGCTGTGGGATCTGGTGCACACGCTCTTGGCGGATGACCGCGCCGATCTCCAGGGCGGGACCGCGAAAGGACCTCCATGAAGTTCGTCGACGAATTCCGCGATCCGGACAAGGCCCAGTTCCTCCTCACGGAGATCCGTGCGCTCGTGGGCCGGATCGAGCGCTGCCGATCGCGGCCGCTCTCCATCATGGAGGTGTGCGGCGGCCACACCCACGCGATCTTCCGCTACGGCATCGAGACCATGCTGCCGGAGGAGATCGAGCTGGTCCATGGCCCCGGCTGTCCGGTGTGCGTGCTGCCGATGGGCCGCGTCGACGACTGCATCACGATCGCCCAGACGCCCGGCACGATCTTCACGACGTTCGGCGACGCCATGCGCGTGCCCGGCTCGAAGCAGAGCCTGCTCCAGGCCAAGGCCGACGGCGCCGACGTGCGCATGGTGTACTCGCCGGCCGACGCGCTCGCGCTGGCGCGCAAGCACCCCGACAAGCAGGTGGTGTTCTTCGGGCTCGGCTTCGAGACCACGATGCCGAGCACCGCGCTCACGGTGCTGCGCGCCGAGGCCGAGCGGATCGACAACTTCTCGCTGTTCTGCAACCACATCACGATCATCCCCACGGTCAAGGCGATCCTCGACTCACCGGACTTCCAGATCGACGGCTTCCTCGGCCCCGGCCACGTGAGCATGGTGATCGGGAACACGCCCTATAACTTCATCGCCGACCACTACCGGCGGCCGATCGTCGTCGCCGGCTTCGAGCCGCTGGACATCCTCCACAGCATCTGGATGGTGCTGAAGCAGCTCGCCGAGGGTCGCGCCGAGGTCGAGAATCAATACAGCCGCATCGTGCCCGAGCACGGCAACCAGGTCGCGCTCGACGCGATCGGCAAGGTGTTCGAGCTGCGGGAGTTCTTCGAGTGGCGCGGGCTCGGCTCGATCGATCACTCGGGCGTACGCATGCGCAAGGAGTATGCGAGGTACGACGCCGAGCGGAAGTTCAAGGTGCTCGACGCCGTCATCGCGGACCCCAAGGCGTGCCAGTGCGGCGAGGTCCTGAAGGGGGTGCTGAAGCCGTGGGGCTGCAAGGTGTTCGGCACCGACTGCACGCCGGAGACCCCGATGGGAGCCTTGATGGTCTCGTCGGAGGGCGCGTGCGCCGCGTACTACCGGTTCGGCGACCTCGAGAAGATCCACCTGAAGCAGGTCGCCGCACGGGCGCCGGAGCGCGCATGACCATGATCGACGAACAACCCCCGCGCGCCGGCAAGCGCCCCGCCACCGTCCAGGGCTCCGCGATCACGCTGGCCCACGGCGGCGGCGGTAAGGCGATGCACGATCTGATCGAGGACGTCTTCCTCGGCTCGTTCGACAACGCCGTGCTGGCCACGCTGGAGGATCAGGCGCGGTTCTCGCTCGCCGACCTGGCCCGGCACGGCGACCGGCTGGCCTTCACGACCGACTCCTACGTCGTCAAGCCGCTGGAGTTTCCCGGCGGCGACATCGGCAAGCTGGCGGTGTGCGGGACGGTCAACGATCTCGCGGTCGGCGGCGCCATCCCGCTGCACCTGAGCTGCGCGGTGATCCTCGAGGAGGGGCTCCCGATCGAGCTGCTGCGCCGGATCATGCGGTCGATGGCGGTCACGGCGCGTGCGGCCGGGGTGCAGATCGTGACCGGCGACACCAAGGTCGTCGAGCGCGGCGCCTGCGACCGGCTGTACATCAACACCGCCGGGATCGGCGTGATCCGCGCCGGGGTCGAGCTCGGCGCAGACCGCGGCCGCCCGGGCGACGTCGTGCTCGTCAATGGCCTCCTGGGCGATCACGGCGCCGCGATCCTCAACGCGCGCGGCGACCTCGCGCTGAGCACGCCGATCGAGAGTGACTGCGCGGCGCTGCACGGCCTGATCGGCGCGCTGCTCGCCGCCGCCCCCGGCACGCGCTTCCTGCGCGACGCCACCCGCGGCGGCGTGGCCACGGTGCTCAACGAGATCGCGCGCGCCTCCCGGGTGGGCATCGAGATCGCGGAGAACCAGACGCCGATCCGATCCGAGGTCAAGGGCTTCTGCGAGATCCTGGGCCTCGATCCGCTCTACCTCGCCAACGAGGGCAAGATCGTCTGCGTCGTGCCGGAGGCCGAGGCGGACGCCGCGCTCGCGGCCATGCGCGCACACCCGCTCGGCGCCGGCGCCGCGGCGATCGGCCGGATGACCAGCAAGCAACCCGGCCGGGTCGTGATGCACACCGGGTTCGGAGGCCGCCGCATCGTCGACATGCTGATCGGCGAGCAGCTGCCGCGCATCTGCTAGTCACCACATCCTCCGTCCTGACCCCAACCATGATCCACGAACCACGAACCAGCGAGCAAACCATGCCGAGCACGAACTCCCGAGCTACCCAACCGGTCGAGGGCACCCTGGTGCGGATCCGCGACGACGGCCGCGTCCTCGAGTTGCCCTACGACGGAGCGATGACCCTCCACGCCGGCTCGTTCTGGTGGGGCACCGCCGTCGGGTTTCGCGCCATGCAGGCCGCCGCACAAGCGCTGTCGACCGACGAGCTGTGGAGCCGCGACCAGCTCTACGTCGTCAGCGCCCACCCGGGGCCGGGCGTGCGCGACTCGATCAACTACATCACGCGCACCGTGGATCGCAACCGCTTCAAGTGCGTGGAGGATGCCGAGTGCGGCGGCCGGTGCCACAGCAGCATGAAGTTCGAGTGGTGGGTGAGCGACGCCACGCGGACGGTGGCGGTCCGGCTGCGCCCCGACTTCGTGCCGGCGTCGTTCTACGAGCTGTCCGATCGGCTCGGGCTGCCCGACACGACCGCGGCCGACAAGCTCGCCTTCGAGATCTTCAAGGTCAACCTGTCGAGCCGGATCTGGAGCGCGCCGCTCGCGGAGAGCTTCCGGGTCGAGGTCAGCAATGCCCCGCTCGCCGTCGGCGAGATCCCCACGCCGGTCCAGGCCGCGAACTACTGGGAACGCACCTACGAGACCGCACGCTGAGGCCGAGGCCACCCATGATCCGCCAGACGCCCCGCGAGATGCCCCCCGAGCGCACGGCGACCGCGCACGTCGACCCGGCGCTCCTGGCCGAGATGGCGCGCAGCCAGCGAGCGACCGCGAGCGTGACCGATCCGCTGGCGCGCATCGGCGGCAAGCTCGCGTTCTACTGCGCGGTGGACCTGCGCGAGCGGCGGGTGACCTCCGCCGCCGCCATGGCGACCGTGTTTCGCGGCTACGAGACGCTGCTCTTGCGGCGCAGCCTGCGAGACGCCGGCCTCGTCAGCTCGACCGCCTCCGGCATCTGCGGCGGGGTGCACGCCACCGCGTCCAGCCTGTGCCTCGAGATGGCGCTCGGCATCTCCCCGCCGCCGCTCAGCATCGTCGTGCGAAACCTCCTCTTGAGCTGTCAGTTCCTCAGCGACAACCCCATGCACCTGTTCGTGCTGTCGGGGCCGGACTACGCCGCGACCACCGTGCGCCGCACCAACCCCGAGATCTGGGCCCGCGCCGAGCAGGCCCGGACGCGCCACGCCGTGCTGCACGGCTACGCCACGGTGGGCGCGGTCATGACCGATCTGGAGCGCCCGACCGGACGCCTGGTCGTCGAAGCCATGACCATGGTCCGGCTGGCGCGCGAGGCCTACGCCGTCCTCGGCGGGAAATATCCGCACTCGGAGTCGTTCATCCCCGGGGGCGTCGCGCTCGCGGTCGAGGCCGACAAGCTCGACGCGTTCGAGCGCAGGCTCCGGCCGTTCATCGACTACGCCAAGCGGTGCATCGCCATCTGGGACGACGTGCTGGCGTTCCTCTGCGAGGTGGAGCCCCGCTACCAGCACGTCGGGGAAGCCCCGGCGACCATGGTCGACTTCGGGCAGTGGGATCACGAGGACCACTACGACGGCCGGTACCAGACCTGCGATGCCTGGGGCGAGCATCGCTGGTCGACGCCCGGCGCGATCATCGACGGTGAGCTCGTGACCACGAAGCTCAGCGAGCTCAATTGCGGGCTGGAGGAGTCCGTCGATCGATCGTACTACGACAGCGCCGACGGCGCGCCGCCGATCCCCGGCGATCCGCTCGGCAATCCGATCAGCGCGTTGCACCCGTGGAATCGCAAGGTCACGCCCAACCCCGCCAAGACCGGCAGCGAGCCGCCGTATAGCTGGGCCAGCGCGACCACGTGGCGGCGGCGGGCGTTCGAGGTCGGCGCCTATGCGCGAATCTATATTTCGGCCCTCGGGCGCAAGCTCCCCGCCGGCCGCTTCCTTGCGTCCACCGGCAAGAGCCTCGTGCTGGACTTGCCGGCGGGCGAGCTCGCGGCCCTGCGCGCCGAGTGGAAGGTGCCCGCGCGCTGGAACGCCTTCGAGCGCATCCGCGCCCGCGCCTACTCGGTGGCGTTCAGCCTCCTGGTGACCCTCGAGAATTGCCAGCGCGCCAGGGATCTCCTGCGCCGCGGCGAGCGCCGGCTGGCGACGCCGTTCGACATCCCACCCGCCGGACAGCTCGTGGGCGCCGGCTTCTGCGGGGCCGGCCGCGGCTTCCTCGCCCACTGGGCCGTGATCCAGGACGGCGTTTTGGCCAACTATCAGATCGTCGTGCCCTCACGGATCAACGCCGGGCCGCGCACGCCGTGGGGCGAGCTGGGCGCGTGCGAGCAGGCGATGCTGAACACGCCCATCGTCGAGAGCCGGTCGTCCGGCGCCGACCACGCCGACGAGTACGAGGGGATCGACCTCGTGCGCACCATCCAGAGCTTCGATCCATGCACGGCCTCGAGCGCGCACTTCCTGGTCAACGGCCAGGGGCCCTGGCGACCGCGCGTCGTGACGACGGACGGATCATGACGGACTCCCGGGTGAGCGCGCGCGCTCCCGAGCGCTCAGGCGGGCGAGCAGTGCGCCTCCACGAGCGCGCGCAGCCGCATCCGGGACAGCGTTCCGGTGAGGCGGGCGGCGACCACGCCGTCGCGGAACAGCCGCAGATCCGGGATCCCGCTGACCTCGAAGCGCGTGGCCAGCGCCGGATGCGCCTCGATGTCCACCTTGGCCACCACGAGCCTGCCGCCCTGCTCGTCCGCCAGGGCCTCGAGGACCGGCGCGAACGCCAGGCACGGCCGGCACCACTCGGCCCAGAAATCGACCAGCACCGGCACGCTCGCCGAGCGGGTGATGACCTGTGCATCGAAATCGAACACATCGAACACCCGTGGATCGGCGGAATGCATTGGACGCATTCTAACCCTGCAATTGACCCGGAGAGGAACCCACCATCATGCTGCTCATGAAACCGTTCTGCCAGACCTGTCACAAGACGCTGTCCCCCACCGCGGATGACGTCTACATCTGTGGCTTCGAGCGCACCGTCTGCCACGACTGCGCCAAGCAGGCCGGCGGCACCTGCACCGGCTGCGGTGGCAAGCTCCAGCTACGACCATCGCGGCACATGCGCATGGACGTCACGTGCCGCCAGTGCAAGGCGGCGATCGCCCGAAACGATCCGGCCGAGATCTGTTCGTACGAGAACACGTACTGTCCAGCGTGCGCCAAGGCGGCCAATCACGTCTGCCCGGCGTGCCACGGCAAGCTGCAGGTCCGGCCGATCCCCGAGGCCCATCCTCACCACCCGTAGCCGGTTCGCGGCGTCGTTGCTCGCCGGCTCACCCGATCATCGCGAGGGTTTCCGTGGCGCTTTATCCTCTGGATTACAAGATCCCCCTCATCGACGCCGGGCAATACGAGCGTGCCTACGGCCACGTGCCCCATGACCCGGCCGATCCCCGCTCGGCAGAACCCCTGGTCCTCCTGGATACGGTCGAGGTGGCGTACTGTTCCCATCACGCGCGGACCGACGGTGGCAACTGGCCGTACCATCGCCCGCTCGCGGGCAGCCGCAAGGACACCTGGCTGCGTGAAGGCGCGGCGGCCAGCCTCGTGCGGGCGAACCACAGGCTGCGCCGCTTCGGGTTCGAGCTGTTCGTGCTCGACGGCTACCGGACGGTCGCCTGCCAGCAGGCGCTCTACGACTTCTACTTCGCGCAGGGGCGAGCGACGCTCGACCACCCGACCGACGAGGCGTGCCGGGCGCATGCGCTGAAGTTCGTGCGGGACACGTCCCGCTTCAGCCCCACGAGCTCGGCCGCCTGGCCGGCGCACTCCACCGGGGGCGCCGTGGATCTGACGCTTCGCTCGCTCGAGACCGGAGAGCTCGTCGACATGGGATCGCGGTTCGAGGACATGACCGCGGCCGGCCACAACGATCATTACGAGCGCAAGCTCCTGGCCGGCGAGATCCGCGACGACGATCCGCGGCTCTGGCACCGGCGCCTGGCCCACTGGGCGCTGGACGGCGAGGGCTGGGCCAACTCACCCTGGGTGTTCTGGCACTACGACCTCGGCAATCAGCTGTACATCCAGATGCGCCGCGCCCTCCGCGGCACGGCTCCCGCCGCCGCCTGGTACGGCTACATCGAGCCGCCGCCGGTCAGCGCTGCGTGATCCGGTCGGCCAGGACGGCAATGCGCGTCTGATAGTCGGCTCCCAGACCCCTCCACCGGCCTTCCTCGGCCGCGCCCTCCAGCAGTGGCTTCGCGCGCTCGGCGCCCATCGTCCGGAACACCGGCTCCAGCACCGCGAGATCGTGCTGGAACAGCCGGTCCACGCAGCGCGCGGTGTGCTCGATCCCGGGGCTCACCACGACCTCGGCGAACTCCTCGAAGCTCGCAAAGCGCAGGTGATTGAGCGCGTACTCGACCTCGGGGTTCGACCGTCCGAGCACGGGATCGACCTGGAGCACGTGGAGCCAGTGAAGGCTCGCCGGTCTCGCCGGCGTGAGCGCGCGGCGCATGAAGTGCTGCTGCGTCCCCGTCACGTTGATATCGTTGATGAACAGGACGGCCCGGTCCCGGAACACCTCGGGGTCGACGACCACGCCCGCCCTGCCCTCGTAGAGCTGGTGGCGGCTCTTCACGCGATCTGCCACGCTGGCGCGGCTGTAATCCGACGCCCGGGCCTCCAGGTGGCACGTCACGGGGTTCGGAGCCGCGTAGCGGAGCTCCACCAGCCTCGGCGCCCTGCGGCTCCCACGAGCGCCGCCGAGCTCGCGGCAGATCTCGCGGGCGAGCAGGTTGGCCGCGGCCGGGATGGCAAACAGCGGAGGGACCGTCACGACCCACTCGCGATCGTCCGGCTCGCACGCGAGGATCTCCTGGGCCCGCGGTACCAGGAGCTGGACGAAGAACGCGACGCTCTCGCGGACCCCCAGCTTCATCGCCGGGTAATGCTGGAACAGCGGAAACTGCGGGTCGAGCGGCAGGGACGTGATGGTGTGGAGCGCGACCGACGACTCGGCCGGGCCGGCCACGTTGAAATCGTCCATGTGATGCATAGCTACGCTCCGGCGACCTCGTGCAATCGCGCGTTCCGGCGGCTAGGGCAGCGGCTTGATGTCGGAGAACACGTGGCTCACGAAGGTGGTGTTCGTCGGTGGTGTGAAGGTGGGGGGTAGGCCACCGTTGTGGCAACCGAAGCAGTTTGTCCCGCTGGTGTCATTGGTCGTGCCCTGCTGGTAGGTCTCCATGGTGCTGTTGAGCAAGAGGCTGGTCCCGACCTCGTTGCCGGTGGTGGGAGCCTGGCTGAAGCTGCCGCTGGGGGCGGCGCCGTTGATCGTCCAGGTCGAGCCGATCATGATGTAGCTGCCACGAACATCGCCACCCACCAGCTGTCCTCGGACGCTGTTGTTGATCGAGATGATCTCCGAGTTCGATGCCGCGGCGGTCGCATCCCCCGGGTTGGGCTGCGCGTTCAGCGCCGCGCCGAACGGCTTCAAGCGCAGCGTGTTGCTCGGCGAGATGGTGTTCGGCGAGATCGCGCAGATGCTGTTCGCCGCGCAGGGGCTTGGGTTGGCGAATGCCATGTGCGCCGCGTTGAAACCACTGCTCGCACCGGACTGGGTGAACAACCACGTCCCGGCCGTGTTCTGCGGAACCGACACCGTCTGGTTCGACGTATTGACGTACGAGTAGGTCGCGTTCGGCGTGTTGTTCATATGTTCGAAGGTGGCCCAGATCATCTCGGGGTGACCGAGGGTGCTGCCCACGACGTGCACGCCCAGCAGCGCGAGCTGGACCGTCCTCGAGCCGGGCTGCTGCGGCCAGACCGTCGGGCTGCTCGTATTGTAGATGGGGAGCGTCGCCTGCATCGTGATGTAGCTCGACAGGTTCGGCAGGCCGGCCGCCTCGATCCAGGAGGTCTTGACCTCGAAGGCCAGCGCGTCTGCATCGACGAGGGTCCTGCCGCGCGACGCGGCGAACTGGACGATCTTGTCGAGCTGTGGCTGCGTGGTGGGAAACAGCGCGCTCGACGGGACCGTCTTGCCGAGCATGGTCCGGTAGTACGCGTACACGTCGTTGGCCATCGTCACGTAATAGATGAGCTTGTTGCCGGTCTGGGCCATCAGCACGTCTCCGCCACCGGCCTGGCCCTCCTCGGTCTGGATCACGTTGCCATCCGGATCGATGAAGATCGGGACCTTGTCGACGACGAACTTGCGCACCACGGCCATCGCAGGCAGCCCGGTCTTCGGCGCCTGGGGCGCCTGGGGGGCGGCCCTGGGGACGGGCACCGCGGTGAACTTGACCTCCTTGCCCGCCCTGTCGAGCAGGAGCTGCTTGCCATTGTCCAGCTTGACGTGCAGGATCGAGACGAGCTTACCCGTGTCATCGCGGATCTGCGGTACGGCGTTGGGCGGGGCGGATTCGACCTCCAGAAGTTGCCCCGCCTTGGACAGCACGACCGGCAAGTGATGCGGGCCGACCTGCGCCGCGCGAATGGCCAGGGGATGGATGAAGCCCGGCACGTGTGGAAGGAAGACCCGCTGACCTTGCGCGTTGGCCGGCGACACGTCGAAGAACGTCGGCGAGTCGAAGATCCGCCCTCCGCCACCGCCGTAGCTGGCGGGCGCCGGCGAGGTCATCCACAGGAGCATCTGCTCGGACCACTGGTAGAAGGAGCAGTTCGAGCTGGGCTTGAACGTGACGCTGTCGGCCGGGTTCACCACGCCGTTCAGGGACGGTCGTCCCGCCTGGAACCAGCTCGCGAACATCGCCGGCGAGACCGTGCAGGTCTGGGCGGGGTTCGTGGGCAGGGTCTGGGCGTGGGCCGAGCCCCCCCCGACCGCGACCGAGCAGACGATCGCCAAGACCATGTAGCGCTTGCTGTAGCGTAACTTACCATTATCACGAAAAAAAATTCGCATGAGTGTGCCTCCCCTTCGATGCTGGCTCATGAACGTACTCATTCCTCGGTACCCACTCCATTACAGGCGATAACGGAGGATTTCGCGCCGTCCGTTCATGGAACGGCTACCCGATCGCCGGTCGGGCATCGCGTGGCGCCGCGGATCGCCGCGAAGCGCTCCCAGGCCGGCTGCGACCGCCGCGCGGCGGTGGCGGCCGCCTCGGCACAGACCTGAAATCGCGTGTAATTGACTGCCGGTCATGGAGTTCGAGACAGTCTCGTTATCATGATCAGAAACGGAATCGATATCCCGACGGGAACCGTGCTTTCGACCCAGGTGTGCGTCATTGGATCTGGGCCAGCCGGTATCACCGCGGCCTGGCAGCTGCAAAAGGCGGGATTCAAGGTCATCCTGATCGAGGGCAGCCGTGATTATCGCAACGCCTCGATGGCGGCGAGCTGGCCGGACAAGGTCTTGCTGTACAACGGCGAGGCGACGGGCCTGTTCGCGACCAATGAGCCGGACTTCCTCATCCTGCCCTACCCCCAGGACCCCGGGCCGCCGAAGGAACGTGAGCGGATCTACGGCGGCACGTCCGCTCACTGGGGTGGCCAATCCCGGCCCGAAGATCCGATCGATCTCGCGCCCCGGCCGGGCTTCCCGGGCTGGCCGATCAGCCGTGCCGAGCTCGACCTCTACTATGCCCAGGCGTCCGTGCTCTGCAAACTTCATGGCAACTATGATTCCCATGGACGCAACTTCCAGGCGGGATACTGGGCGGAGATGTTGCAGGCAAAAGTTCCCCAGCTCGCCGGCTTCGATACCGAGATGTATCAGTTCATCGGGCCAAGTTATCTGAACTTCTCCACGAGGACGTTCGATGGCATCACGATCGGAGACAGCTCGGTCGACGTGATCCTGAACGCCAGCCTGCTCGATATTGGCCACAGCCAGGGCCGCGTGAGCGAACTGACCGTGGCCAGCATGACCACGGGCACCACGCCGGGCAAGGCGACACAGTTCACGATCAAGGCCGACGCCTACGTGCTGGCCTGCGGGGCGGTCGCGAACGCTCGCCAGCTCCTGCTATCGCGGATCGGCAACGAGCACGGCCTGGTCGGTAAATACTTCATGTGTCACCCGCTCTCGCAGGGCCAGGTCATCACCACCACGAAGCCGTACCTCAATGATGGTCAAGCCAGGCTCATGGGCGGCCGGACCCCCAGTGGGGCATTTCGGGACAGCAACGGCGTGACGGTCACCGGCAGGTTCATCCCCGACGCCGAGCAGACCGTGAAGCTCGGAATTGGCAGGTGCTGGTTCTGGTACCAGTATGGTCAATACTACTTCGAGATGGCGCCCAACCCCGAGAGCCGGGTCACGTTGAGCGACACGGTCGACCCGGTGTTCGGACAGCGTCAGACGAAGATCGACTGGCGGCTCGGCCCCCGCGATGAGCTCACGTACAACCAGACCACGGCGCTGTTCAAGGCGGCCGTGACCGAGCTCGGCGGCGGCGTGGAATCTGCTCCATGGGAGGTCGTCCGGAATCAGCTGGTGGTCAATGGGCACCACATCGGGACCACGCGGATGTCGAACGACCCCACCCAGGGGGTGGTCGACTCGAACCTCAAGGTGCATGCTCTCGCCAACCTCTACGTCGCGGGGGCGTCGGTCTTTCCGTCGGCGGGGATCTCCAACCCGACGTTCACGCTCATCACGCTCTCGATCCGGCTGGCCGCTCACCTGGGCCGCGCGCTGGGCGGCGGCCACGCCTGAGCTCGAGGGTCCAGATCGCACCGGCGCTGGACCCCCACTCCAGGTGGTGCCCACCGGGTGTGCCGGACGAGGGGTGACCATCAGGCGGGCCCGGGGCGCGGTATCGCCGGCCCGTTGGACGCGCTTGGCGAACCCGAGGTCGATGCGGGCGAACCTCGGCCGTGTATGATGGGCGCAAGTGCGCGAGAGGGTTACAGAACGTCACGACACACCGGGGATGCTCGATCGCGAGGCTCGGTCGCCTGGACGGTCCGCCGGCCTGGCGGCGCGAGCGCGCACGCTTTTGACGACAAGAAATAGCGTCGTCCGACCGGTTGCCTTATGTCTCTTGGAGGGAAGATGCGAACCTCGCTTGTAGCCGTCGCGGTCGCCGCGGGGTTGTCTGCCGCCGTGATCCCGGCGGTTGCGGTTGCCGATGAAGGCGTGGCCGCTGACTTCCTCGCCGACGCGAAGCTGTTCTACCGTGTAGTTGCATGTGGGGGGGACGACCCGCTTCCGTCGGGGATCGATGCGCCCACCGTCGAGACGCACTGCGCCGAGATGGCCAAGCGGTTCCAGCACTACACCGAGAAGTACGTCACACCGGCGCGGACGTTCTTCGCGCCGCTGCGCCCGGCCACCGTGCCGGCGACCGTGGTGTACCCGTTCGGCGGCGGTGACCTCGGATCGGCGCTCGTCACGTTCCCCGACGCCCGCGAGATCACGACGATCTCGCTCGAGCACGCCGGCGATCCGACCCGGCTCGCCAAGCTCGACAAGAAGCAGCTGCGCAGCGCGCTCGCGGAGTTTCGCGCCGCGAGCGAGGGGCTCCTGGCGCTGTATGACTCGACGAGCGAGAACATGCGCAAGCTCGAGCGCGGCGGGATCCCCGGCCAGCTGTCGTTTCACATCACGGGCATGGCGGCGCTCGGGTTCGAGCCGGTCGCGCTCAAGTTCGTCACGCTCAACGCCGACGGTACCGTGCACTACCTGACCGCCGCCGAGATCGACGCGCTCGCCCCCAAGAAGGCCAAGAAGGTGAAGAGCGGCTGGGTCGACACCGACTTCTCCGAGGCGTTCAACAACATGGAGCTCACCTTCCGCAAGGCCGGTGACCCCAAGGCGCCGCTGATCGTTCACCGCCACTTCGCGGCGAACCTGGCCAACAAGGCGTTCAAGGACTCCCCGCTGCACAAGCACCTGCTCGCCAAGGGGAAGTTCTCGGCGATGACCAAGGCCGCGAGCTACCTGATGTGGGCCGACAGCTTCTCGGAGATCCGCAACCTGCTCCTGGCCCACATGGCGTGGATGGCGTCGGACTCGACGGGCGTGCCGCCGAAAGACGCCCGGAAGGCCGGGTTCACCCAGATCACCTACGGCACCTTCGTCGCGCCGTTCCTCGAGGAAGCCGACAAGTCGACCGGCGAGGAGATGGCAAAAATGTGGGCCTCGCAGCCCCATCGCAAGCTGCCGTTCCGGTATGGCTATCCCGACGCCGAGAAGAACCTCCACCTCATGATCACGCAGCCGGCGGAGCCGAAACCATGAAGCTGTTCGTCAAGGCCCTGGCGGCCCTGCTGGTTTTCGGGACGATGTCGGGGCCGGTGTCGACGGCGCGGGCCGACGATCCGCCGGGAACGGGCGACGACGACAAGGCGAGGCCCGCGAAGTCCGCGGACCCGGCGCCCCCAGGGCCAGGGAGAGGCGACGCGCCCGGCGATGAAGCCGGCGACGAGCCCGGAACGCCCGGCGAGAACGCACCGGCGGGGCCCGCCGCGCCCGCGCCATCACCAGCGCCCGCGCCCAAGACCAAGGCACGCATGGTGACGAACCCGCGCCCGCACCCGGCGCGCGCGCACGTCGAAGAAGACGATGGCGACGGCCGGCTCGAGAAGAAGGAAGACACGGTCCAGGGCGGCAGGCACTTCCGGATCACGACGTCGCGCGGCGCGGTCCACGTCTGGGCGCCGCCCGACTACGATCGCGCGACCGCCGGCACGGTGATCTACGTGCACGGCTACTACACCGACGCCGACGGCGCGTGGCGCGAGCACGAGCTGGCGAAGCAGTTCAAGGCGAGCCACCAGAACGCGCTGTTCATCGTCCCGGATGCGCCGGCCAGCAACGATGACGACGTCAAGTGGCCGGCGCTCAAGGATCTCCGCAAGGCGGTGAGCCGCGCGAACATCCACCTCCCCGATGGCCCGGTCGTCGTGATGGGCCACTCGGGCGCGTTTCGCACCGTGATGCAGTGGGTCGATCACAAGCTCGTCGATCAGATCATCCTGCTCGACGCGCTCTACGCCGGCGAGTCGGCGTTCGACGAGTTCATCGCGAGCGGCAAGCGCGCCGACGATCACAAGCTGATCGTGGTGGCCGCGAGCACGTCGGAGGAATCATCGAGCTTTGCCAAGCGCTACAAATTTGCCGTCGCGCGCGAACGGATGCCGGGCTCGGCGGGCGGGTTCACCAGGCGCGAGCGCGGTGCGAAGCTCTTGTACATTCGATCACAGTTCGAGCACATGGCCATCGTGACCAGCGGCAAGGTGATCCCGACGCTGCTCCGCGTGACGCCCCTGAAGGCCATCTAACGGTCGCGGCTACCCAACGGCGACGATCGCCGTGCCCGGCATATCTTCTCGAGGTCGCTCTGGTAGCATGGCAGGGTGCCCGTCTTGATCGCGGTTCCCGGTAGCGAAGACCACGCCCGCCGCCTGGGCGGAAGGCTCGGGGTCAGGGTCCTCGCTCCCGAAATCCGGCAGTTTCCCGACGGCGAGCTGTACGTGCGCATCGACGGCGAGCTCGGCGATGACGCCGTGATCGTCGGCAACGCGAGCAGCGACAACTTCCTCCGCATCGCGTTCCTCGCCGGCACCGCGCGCGATCTGGGCGCCACGCGCGTCGGGCTGGTCACGCCGTACCTGGCCTACATGCGCCAGGATAGCCGGTTCAAGCCGGGGGAAGGCGTGACCGCGAGCTACTTCGGGCGCCTGCTGTCGAGCACGGTCGACTGGCTGGTCACGGTCGATCCGCACCTGCACCGCTTGGATTCGCTCGCCGGCGTGTACACGATCCCGACGACGATCGCGCGGGCGGCACCGGCGATCGCGACTTGGGTCACGGCCTCGGTCGAGCACCCGGTGCTGATCGGTCCCGATGCCGAGAGCGTGCAGTGGGTCCAGGCGGTGGCCGAGCACTGCGGCGCGCCGTTCCTGATCCTCGAGAAGACGCGGCGCGGTGATCGCGACGTGTCGATCACGTCGCCCGACGGCGCGTGGAACGGCCACACGCCGGTCGTGATCGACGACATCGTGTCGACCGGGCAGACGATGATCGAGGCGACGCGCCAGCTTCGCGCGGCGGGCAGCGCGGCGCCGATGTGCGTCGGGATCCATGCCGTCTTCGCCGACGCGCTCCACGAGGCGCTGATCGGCGCCGGGGCCCGCGGCATCGTCACGTGTAATACGATCCCGCACGCGACGAACCAGATCTGCATCGCGGATCCGCTCGCCGACGCCGTCCGCCAGCACCTCGCCTAAGCCGGGCGCACGCGTGCCTGTGCGCCGGCGGGATTCCGCACGGGCGTGCACGCGCATGTGCGCGACGTGGCGGCCGAGCCTGCGCAAGCCCTCTTTGGATCGCACCTCCGGGCACGTGCGCCGACGGTCCAGGCGTTGCAGTGCGCCGTCCCCATGGGGCAACGAGGATGCTGAGGCTACGAAGGTTTGCGATCTGCGTCGTCGTCATGACCAGCGCGGCGTGTGGCAAGGTCACGACGGCCTCGCCCGACGCGCCGACGCCCGATGCCGGCATGAAGCCGTCGCCCCAGAGCTGCAAGGCGCTGTTCGACAGTAACCCAGCGCTGAGCAGCGGAGCCTACGCGCTGCGCACCGCGGACGGCGCGGCGTACCAGGCGTACTGCGACATGACCACCGACGGCGGCGGCTGGACGCTGGTCATGAAGATCGACGGGACCGCGGCCAGCTCGCAGCTCGGCTACGACGGCGCGCTGTGGACCAACACGGCGACGCTCAGGGCCGACAAGGTCGACACGAGCCACGTCGAGGCGAAGTACCGCGCGTTCAACGAGGTCGCGTTCTCGCAGGTCCGGATCGTGATGGTGGAGGCGCAGTCGTCCGCGATGACGCTCGCGATCTCGGCGAGCTCGGCCCTGCACCTGATGCGCGGCCCGTTCGTCCAGATCGCCAGGCCGCGCCAGGACTGGCTCGCCCTGCTGCCGGGCGCGATCGTGCAACCGAACTGCAACCAGGGCGGGATCAACAACTCCTCCGCCAACCCCTACGTCCGTGTCCGGATCGGGATGATCGCCAACCAGGAGGCGAACTGCGAGACGCCCGACTCGTTCATCGGCATCGGGGGCGGCGGCGGAGCCGGCAACGCGTGCTTCGGCAATGGCGCGTTCGTGGCTCCGTCGGCCGGCTCGGTCAGCGGCGGAACCTGCAACCCCACGCCGGGGCCGAACCACGCCGCGTTCGCCTACCTCTACGTCCGCTGAGGACCTCATCGCGACGCGCGAGCGGCTGGGCTATGTTCCCGGCGTGACCGACACCGAGCTGGTGACCCGCTACTACGACCTGTTCAACCGCGGCGACTGGGACGGCATGTGCGCGCTGCTCGCCGGCGACGTCGCCCACGATCTCAACCAGGGCGAGCGGCAGGTCGGCCGGGCCGCGTTTCGCGCGTTCCTCGATCGGATGGCGCGGTCGTATCGCGAGCGGCTGCGCGACATCTGCGTGCTGGGCGACGGCCGCGGGCGCGTCGGCGCCGAGTACGTCGTCGAGGGCGAGTACCTCGCGACCGACGAAGGCTTGCCCGCGGCGAACGGGCAGCGCTACACCCTGCCCGGCGGCGCGTTCTTCGAGGTCCGCGCAGGTCACATCGCGCGCGTGACCAACTACTACAACCTCACCGATTGGCTCCGCCAGGTCGGCGCGTGACGGTCCGGATCGAGCTCGCGACCGGCGCGGCGATCGCGCCGTACCTGGGCGCCGTCGCGGCGCTGCGGATCTCGGTGTTTCGCGAATACCCGTACCTGTACGAGGGGTCGCTCGACTACGAGCATGAGTACCTCGCGAGCTACGCGAGCTCGCCGGAGAGCCTGGTCGTGCTCGCGCTCGACGGCAGCCACGTCGCCGGCGCGTCGACCGCGATGCCGCTCGCCCAGCACTCCGATGCGGTCGTGCCGCCGCTGGTGCGCGCCGGGTTCGCGCCGGACGCGGTGTATTACTTCGGCGAATCGGTGCTCGAGCCGGCGTATCGTGGGCGCGGGCTCGGCTCGCGGTTCTTCGCGGAGCGTGAGCGCCGCGCGCGCGAGCTCGGCTTCGCAGCGGCGACGTTCTGCGCCGTCGATCGCCCGCCGGATCACCCGCGGCGGCCGCGCGACTACCAGCCGCCCGGCGCGCTGTGGCGACGCCACGGGTTTGTCCGGCGACCGGACATCGTGGGCGAGTTCGCCTGGCGCGACGTCGGCGACGCCACCGAGACCACCAAGCCGATGGTGTTCTGGATCAAGGAGCTCGCATGACCCACGCGCTGCGCGTGGCCGCCTGGCAGTACCCGGTCGAGCAGCTCGCCTCGTGGGACGCCTGGCTCGCCAAGCTCGACGCCGGGTTCACCGAGGCCGCGGCGCGTGGCGCCAGGCTGTGCGTCGTCCCCGAGTACGCGGCGATGGAGCTGACCTCGCTCACCGGCGGCGACGACCTCGCCGCGCAGCTCGACGCGCTCCAGCCGGTCCTGCCGGGCTACCTCGACGCCTACGCGCGCCTGGCGCGGCGCCACGACCTCGCGATCGTCGCCGGCAGCTTCCCCGAGCGGCTCGCGTCGGGTGAGGTTCGCAACCGGCTGCGCGTCCACGCCGCCGGCGGCGCGGTCACGATCGAGAAGCTGCAGATGACGCGGTTCGAGCGCGAGCGCTGGGGCATCGCGCCCGGCGCCGGCCAGGCCGTCGTCGATCTGGGCGGGTTCCGCCTGGGCGTCGCGATCTGCTACGACGCCGAGTTCCCGCTCGTGGTGCGCCGGCTCGTCGCCGCGGGCGCCGACGTCATCGCCGTGCCGAGCTGCACCGACACCGCCGCCGGCTACCAGCGCGTGCGGGTCGCGTGTCAGGCGCGCGCGCTCGAGAACCAGTGCTACGTCGTGCAGGCGCCGCTCGTCGGCGTCGCGCCGTGGTCGATCGCCGTCGACGAGAACGTCGGCTCGGCCGGCGTGTTCGCGCCGCCGGATCGCGGCTTCCCCGACGATGGGGTGATCGCGCTCGGCCCCTACAGCGAGCCCGGCTGGCTCGTCGCCGATCTCGATCTCGACGCGATCGCCCGGGTCCGTACGGACGGCCAGGTGCTCGGCCATCGCGACTGGGCGCGCCCCGGTCACCTCGCCGGCGACGTCACCCTCGTGAAGCCGGCGTAGCCAGGATCATCCACTTCCAGGTTCGCAGGGAGGCCCGAACTGTCCGGATCGCGGACACGTCCGGTCTGAGGGAGGCTGCGCACGTGGTTGCGGGTCTTCCCGATGACCTCGACGTCACGTGAGGATCGCTGCACCGCGCGCGCGGCCATCTGACCGAGATCACGGGACATCGGGCCGTACGCCCGGATCGGGCGGCTCGCGGCCTCCCGATCGAAGCGGCTCGCTGTAACCAGACCGGGCAGCGGCGTATCTCCTCCGTGCGCCGCTCATCGAGTGGCGATTCGTTGGAGGAGGTATGCGTCGTTTCAAGAATCGGCTCGAAGCGGCCGGTGATCCGCTCATCGTGCCGGGGGGCACGCGATGAGCGGATCGGGTGTGCTCGGCCTGGCGTGGCCGCGCCGGCGCGACCGTGCGATCGCGACCACGAACCCCGACGCGGTCGCCGCGATGGAGCGCTACTGCGCGGGCGATGGGTCGGCGTTCCGCGCGCTGTACGCGATCGCCGCGCCGCGGCTGTTCACCTTCGTGCTGTGCCTCGCGCGTGACCGTCCGCTGGCAGAGGAGCTGCTCCAGCAGACCTTCCTCAAGCTGCACCAGGCCCGTGCCTCGTATGTGTCGGGCGCCGATCCGCTGCCCTGGCCGTACACGATCGCCCACCGCACCTGCCTCGACGAGCTGCGCCGGCGGTGCCGCGCGCGCAAGGTGGTGAGCGGCAACCACGACGAGCGCGACGAGCTCCCGGCGACGATCAAGGGCGACTCGGAGACCGCGCTGCCGACCTACGGCGAGCACACGGTCGACGCCGTGCTGCGCGCGCTCGACGAGCTCCCCGAAAACCTGCGGACCGCGGTCGTGCTCACCAAGATCCAGGGCAACTCCATCGCGGAGGCCGCCGCCATCCTCGGCGCGACCCCGACCGCCGTGAAATTGCGCGCGCATCGCGGCTACGCCAGGTTACGCGAGCTGATGCGCACGCGGGAGGATGACCAGTGACCGCCTCGATCCGTGCCGAGGAGCCAGCGCGGATCGGGACAGACAGACGACGGGAGTCATTGCGCGCGGCCGGAAGCGTCCTATCCTCGCGCGCATGAGTGCTCTGTTCCAACCGCTGGTGCTCCGCGGCGTGACGCTCGCGAACCGCCTCGTCGTCTCGCCCATGTGCCAGTACTCCGCCGAGGCCGGCGCCGCGACCGCCTGGCACATGATGCACCTGGGCGGGCTCGCGCTCTCGGGGGCGGGGATGCTGTGCGTCGAGGCCACCGCCGTCGAGGCGGAGGGCCGCATCACGCCTGCCGATCTCGGCCTCTACGACGACGCCACCGAGGCCGCGCTGCGACCGGTGATCGCGGCGATCCGCAAGCACTCGCCGATCGCGCTGGCGATCCAGCTCGCGCACGCCGGGCGCAAGGCGTCGTGCCGGGTACCGTGGCACGGCGGCCAGCAGCTGACGACCGACGAGGGTGGCTGGCTGCCGCACGCGCCGTCGGCGCTGCCGTTCCGGCCCGACGACGTGCCGCCGATCGCGCTCGACGTCGCCGGCCTGGCGCGGGTCCGCGAGGCGTTCGTGGCGGCGGCGCGACGCGCGGATCGCCTCGGGTTCGACGCCATCGAGGTGCACGGCGCGCATGGCTACCTGCTCCACGAGTTCCTGTCGCCGCTCGCCAACCAGCGCACCGACGCGTACGGCGGGTCGCTCGCGAACCGCATGCGGTTCCCGCTCGAGGTGTTCGACGCCGTGCGCGCGAGCCTGCCAGCGCACAAGGCCGTCGGCATCCGGGTCTCCGCGACCGACTGGATGGACGGCGGCTGGGATCTCGAGCAAACGATCGTGTTTGCGCGCGAGCTCCAGCGGCGCGGCGCCGACTGGATCGACGTCTCGTCCGGAGGCACGTCACCGCTGCAGAAGATCGCGCTCGGGCCCGGCTACCAGGTGCCGTTCGCCGAGGCCATCAAGGCTGCCACCGGGCTCCCCACGATGGCCGTGGGCCTCATCACCGAGCCGCGCCACGCCGAGACGATCATCGGCAGCGGCCAGGCCGACATGGTCGCGCTCGCCCGCGCCATGCTCTACGATCCGCGCTGGGCGTGGCACGCCGCCGCCGAGCTCGGCGCGACGGTCGAGGCGCCGCCGCAGTACTGGCGCGCGCTGCCGCACGGCCACGCGGGCTTGTTCGGCGCCATGGTCCCGGGCACGCGCTGAGCGGGCCGGGATGCTGTCATCGAGCCGCGGGAGCAGACGATCCGGGGCTGCTTCGACGGGGTGGTGACTAGCGCGCGGTCCACTCGGCGCGCACCGCCTCGCGCAGCGCCGGGGAGCGGAGCAGCTCGATCGCCGTCTTGGCCATCGCCTTGGCGGCGGCGAGCGCGGTCTCGGTGCCCGCGGCGGCGGCGGCGGCGGCGGCGAACCGGTGCTCGTGGCACATCGCCTCGCCCTCCCCGACGATCGCCAGGTACGGGTGGATCGACGGCACGACGTGCGAGACGTCGCCCATGTCCGTGCTGCCGGCCCCGACGCGCTCGTCGGTCTCCTTGGCCTTGCGCCCGCCGGCGGCGAGGTGCTCGCCGAACACCCGCGCCATCGTGAGGTTGTTGCGCATGTCCTTGTAGCCCTGCCGCAGCTTCAGGTGGACCTCGACGCCGCTCGCCATCGCGGCGCCCCGCGCGCAGCGCTCGACGATCGCCTGCACGCGCGCGAGCTCCTTCACGTCGCGCGCGCGCACGCTGAACTCGCAGGCCGCCCGCTCGGGGATGATGTTCACGGCCTGGCCACCGTTGGTGATGAAGCCGTGGACGCGCACGCCGTCCTTGAAGTGGACGCGCTGCCCGTCGACGAGGCGGAACGTGTCCATGCACGCGGTGAGCGCGCTGGCCCCGACGTGCGGAGCGGCCGCGGCGTGCGACGGGGTGCCCACGAAGTCGAACATCAGCCACATGCTCGCGAGCGCGGAGTGGGCCAGGATGTCGCGATCGAGCGGGTGGAACATCATCGCCGCGTCGAGGCCCTCGAACGCCCCCGCGTCGATCAGCTTGATCTTGCCGCCGCCGCCCTCCTCGGCCGGCGTCCCGAGCAGCACGACCTCGCCGCCCGCCCGCTCGGCGAGCCGTGCCGCCGCCAGGAACGCGCCGACCGCACCCGCCGCGATCAGGTTGTGCCCGCACGCGTGCCCGATCTCCGGCAGGGCGTCGTACTCGGCGAGGATCGCCACGCGCGGCCCGCCGGCCGTTCCGGCGCGCGCGCGCAGCGACGTCGGCATGCCGCCGAGCCCCTTCTCGACGGCAATATTGCGCGACGCGACGAGCTCGGAGATCCACGCCGCCGCCTTGACCTCCTCGAAGCGGAGCTCGGGGTTGGCGTGGAGGTTCGTCGCCAGCGTGACGAGATCGCGGGCATCGGCCGAGACCGCGTCGTCGATCGCACGGCTGAGTTCTTGCGGGAGGGTCATGCCGCGACGATTCACCCATGGCGGGTGCGTCGTCAATGGTTGACTCATCCACTGGTCGGGCCGGAGCGCCCCGGGCCGGGCAGCTCGCGTGACGATCTCGCGGCAGGCCGCGGCCCTCGTCCGCACTTCGGACATAGGCTGCGCTGGGGCTCGGCAGCGTCGCCGAAGCCGAAGCGTTCGGCGCCTTGGACGGCTGACATCCAGAATTCGGCGAGATCGGTCAGGCTCCTCCTCACCTGGAGCCGGGCGCGTGGATCCTCGGGCTCACGACGCCCGCGGGTGGATCGTGGCGATATGGTAGGCTCATCTCGTGAAGGCCAGGTTGAGTCTGTCTCGCCGGGCGACGTACGCTGACTACCTGGCCGCGGAACAGAGCAGCGAGCGCCGGCATGAGTTCATCGATGGCGTGATCGTTGCCATGGCCGGTGGATCCGACGAGCACAACGCGATCGCGGCGCACTTCGCAGGTCTGTTCATGATGCACGTACGTGGCGGGTGTCACGGCTACAGCCCCGATCAGCGCTTCTGGATCGAAGCGACCGCACGTGGTCGTTACAGCGACGGCTCGATCATCTGCGGCAAGCCCGCGCACCCGGCGCACGACCACCAGGCGACGACCAATCCTTTGGTGGTCGTCGAGGTGCTCTCCCCCACCAGCGAAGGCGATGACGATGGCGACAAGCGTCGCGATTTCAGTCGCTCACGTCGCTGCAGGCATACGTGCTCGCAGCCCAGGACGCGCGATGCGTGAAGGTCTATCGCCGCACCGAGCGCGGCCAGTGGCGCGACGAGCCAGACGTCTACCGTGACGGCGCGAGCTTCGAGTTGCCCGGACTGACGCGTGGAATCGCGGTCCATGAGATCTACGACGGCCTCCTCGATGCCGCCGGACAGTCTCTGTTGCGCTGACTTGTCCGCTCTGGTTCGCTCTGGCTGCGCGCCATTATCGACCTTCGGAAGCATAGTCTAAATTTGCACTGATGCTTCGAATCGGTAACCGGTCTCGTTGCCACATACTCCGGAGTGGCCATCAGGCGCACTCCCGGCTCTGCTCACACCGATTATCCTTGCATGGAACAAGCGGGGCGCTGATCGTGCGCATCGCGCTATGACCCTTGGCGTCGGCGACACGGATCGCGACAAACCGCTGCTGCATATCTGCCATGCACCCGCCGACGACGCGTGGGTCCATGGCCGGATGGTGCACGAGCTTGGCCTGAAGGCCGGCCAGTACCGAACGCGTGCCGATGATGGCCTGGGGGAGCTCCAGCTCCACGAGATCGCGCGTGCCGTGGAGGAGTGTCGCTTCACGGTCCTGGTCGCCTCGAGTGCGGCGCGCTGGGACAAGCTCGCGCAGTTCGCCGCAGGGTTGGCGCAGCACGCGGGCCTGGCGCAGGCCCACGAGACCGCACGCCTGATCATCGTCGCGCGTGACTTCGCGCTCGACGCGGCCGCGGAGCGCGCGCGGCTCCCGCTCGAGCAGCGCGCCCTGGTCGGGCTCGACTGCAGCGACGAGGCGCACACCGTGGAGGCGCTGGCTCGCTTACGCAAGATCCTGGCGCTGGACACGCCGATCGACGAGCGGCCGGCGTGTCCGTATCCGGGGCTCGAGCGGTTCACCGCGGCCAATCGCGATCTGCTGTTCGGGCGCGACGGCGACAAACGCGCCATCCTGCAGCGCCTCCGCGCGCACCACACCCGGATCCTGGTCGTGGGGCCATCCGGATCGGGCAAGTCATCGCTGATCCACGCCGCGGTGTTGCCCGAGCTGGCGCCCCGCGACCACGTGGTACAGGTCGTGCCACGCGGCGGCGACCTGGCCGCGGCGCTGTTGGCAACGATCGATGCCCTCGAGGTCCCCAAGCTCGGCGCGGCGTTCGACCGCTACCTGCGCGCCGTCCCGGGCGCGACCGATGCTGAGCTCGAGATCGCTCGAACCCAGCTACGCACCACTCCGCTACCCGATGACCGCCGCCGCGTCGTCGTGATCGATCCCCTCGAGGAGATCTTTGCGAGTGACGATGCCGACGCGCGCGCGACGCTGTTCCACCTGCTGAGCGGCCTGTGGAGCTTGCCGTGGTGCACCGTGATCCTGTGCATGCGCGCCGACTTCTACGGGGCGTTGATGGTAGAGCGCTGCTGGCGCGAGCTCGAGGGCAGCCAGTACCCGGTGGCGCCGCTCGATGAAGCCGGGCTGGTCGCGGCGATCGTCGAACCAGCAAATCACGCGGGCGTCCACGTCGACGCGGCCCTGGTGGAGCGGCTGATCCGCGAGATCGATCGCGATCGGTCGTCGGTGCCGCTGCCGCTGCTCCAGGTCGCGCTCAAGGAGCTGTGGGCTCACCTGCGCTGGCGGTACCTGACGGTGGCGGACTACGAGCACATCGTCAACCACGACCAGCGCGGCCTCGGCGCCGTGCTGGCCGTGCATGCCGAGGCCGTCGTCCAGGCGCTGACCGGGCCCGGCGATCGCGCGGTCGCGCAGCGGATCTTGCTCGACCTGGTCCACCTCGGCGAGGGCCGCCCGCACACGCGCCGGCGGCGCACGCTCGACGATCTGCGGCGCAGCGGCGACGCGCCGGACCAGCTTGAGCGCGTGCTCGAGACGCTGGTCCAGGGACGGCTCGTTACCACGAGCGATGGCGATCAAGCGGGGGCAGGCGGGCAGGCGCGTCGCGCCCAGGGCGCGCGGATCGGCGGCTGGGGTGAGCTCGCGGCCGAGGCCACCGACCGCCACGTCGACCTCGCGCACGACACGCTGATCACTGGCTGGCCGGCGCTCGCCGGCTGGATTGTCGAGCGCCGCGATGATCTGCGGACCCAGCGGCGGTTCGAGGCGCGCGCGGCCGCCGGTGGCCTGCTGAACGCCGCCGAGCTCTCGGAGCTCACCCGCTGGATCGCCACCCCCACCGGCGTGGCGCTGGGCGCGAGCGAAGCGTTGCGCACCCTGGTCCGGCGCAGCGCCTCCGCCCGGCGCTTTCGACGAGGCGCGTTCGGGGCCGGCCTCGTCGCGGTGACGGCCACCGCGATCGTGTTCGCCCTCCAGGCCCGACAGCTGCGCGCGGAGCAGACCAAGACCCGTAAATCGATCAGTAAGGCCACCGAGGCCGCGAAGCTGGTCGTGTTCGAGCTCGATGACAAGCTCAAGACGGTGGCTTGCGCCGGGGCCGCCAAGGTGCGCGAGACCTCGCTCAAGCGCGCGCGCGAGCTGCTCGGTGAGCTACGCAAGCTCGGCGACCTCGACGAAGACGAGCAGCGAACGGAGACGTTCAGCAAGACGGCGCAAGCGGACTTTGCGCTGGAGCGCGGTCGTCTCGAGGAGGCGTACGCGCTCTACAAGGACGTGCTCACCGACGCAGAGCGGCGAGCTGCCGCCGACCCCAGCAACGCCGGCTGGCAGCGCGACCTCGCGGGCGCGTACCAGAAGCTGGGCGAGGTCGCCGTGACCGCCGGCAAGCTCGACGACGCGCGGGCCTGGTTCGACAAGGCCCGCGCCGTCCGCAAGACACTCGCTGACGCGCCTGACCCCAGCGCTTTGCAGCACGACCTCGCAGCCTCGTACGACAGGCTGGGCGATGTCGCCGCGACCGCCGGGAAGCTCGACGATGCGCGGGCTTGGTTCGAGCAGGCACTCACGATCCGCAAGAACTTCGCCGCCGCCGGCCCCAGCAACACCGGTTGGCAGCGCGACCTAGCGATGTCCTACATACGGCTCGGCGACGTCACATTGGCCGCCGCCAAGCTCGACGACGCGCGCGCCTGGTTCGAGCAAGCGCTCGCAGTCCGCAAGAGCCTCGCCGCCGCCGACCCCAGCAACGCCGCTTGGCAGCGCGACCTCTCGACCTCCTTTATCACACAGGGCCGCGTCGCCAGCACGCTTGACGAGCAGCGGGCCTGGTTCGAGCAGGCGCTCGCAGTCCGCAAGAGCCTCGCCGCCGCCGACCCTAGCAATGTCGACTGGCAACGCGATCTCTCGGTCTGCTACCACAACCTAGGCAGCACCGCCGTGATGGCCGGCAAAGTCGAGGAGGCGCGGGCTTGGTTCGAGCAGGATCTTGCGATCACGAAGGCCCTTGCCGTCTCCGACCCCAGCAACGCCGGCTGGCAGCGCGACCTTGCGATGTCCTACGGGAAGCTCGGCCAGGTCGCGGTGACCGCCGGCAAGCTCGATGACGCACGGGCTTGGTTCGAGCAAGCCCTCGCGGTCAGCACGACCATCGCCGCAGCCGACCCCAGCAACGCCACGTGGCAGAGGGACGTCGCGGTATCATACGGACAGCTGGGCGAAATCGCCGTGGGTTCCGGAAAGCTCGACGATGCGCGGGCATGGTTCGACAAGGCCGTTGTAGTCCACAAGACCCGAGCCGCTGCCGACCCCAGCAACAAAGCCAGGCAGCGCGAACTCTATATCTCCTACGGGAGTCTGGGTGAGGTAGCCATGGCCTCCGGCAAGCTCGACGAGGCCCACGCATGGTTCGACAAGTCCCTCTCGATTAATAGAACCCTCGCTGCCGCAGACCCTAGCAACGCACTCTGGCAGAGCGATCTCTCATTCTCCTACGACAATCAGGGCAACGCCGCCGTGACCGCTGGCAGGCTCGACGAGGCGTCGGGCTGGTTCGAGCAGTCTCTCGCAATCCGTAAGACCCTCGCCACCGCTGAGCCCAACCTCCCCCTCTGGCAGCGTGACCTGTCGGCCTGCTACCAGAACCTGGGCAAGGTTGCCATCGCCGCCAGCAGATACGACGACGCCCATGCCTGGCTCGACAAGGCCGTCGCGATCCGAAAGACCCTCGCCACCTCCCAGCTCAGCAACACCGACTCGCAGAGCGATCTCTCGGCCACTTACTTCAGCTTGGGCGAGGTCGTCGTGGCCGCCGGCAAGCTCGACGACGCGCGGGCCTGGTTCGACAAGGCGCTCGTGATCCGCAAGGCTCTCGCCGCCGCCAACGCCAGCAACGCCAGCTGGCAGCGCGACCTCTCGGCCTCCTACCAGAGCTTGGGCGACGTCGCCGTGGCCGCCGATAAGCTCGACGACGCACGGGCCTGGTTCGACAAGGCGCTCGCGATCCGGAGAACCATCGCCGCCGCCAGCCCCAGCAACACCGGCTGGCAGCGCGACCTTTGTACCACCCTCGCTCGCATGGCAACGGCGACGCGGAACTCGGACGAGGCGACTCGGTACCGCCGCGAAGCTCGCGTCATCTATGAGCAGCTGCAGCGAGGCGGCTCCTTCCAGGGCGACCGCAAGTTCGCGCGGCTCGGCGCGGAACTCGACCAAGCCGCTGCACGCAGCGACAAATCGCCGGCACGCTGACGCGACGCCTCGACGCCCTGCGAGCTCATTCGCCAGCGACCCCATCGGGCTTGGGAGCGGAGGGGCACCGGGATCCTCGATCGCGGGTACCCAGCGTCGCCTCGCGATTTTTCGAGATCCAGGGGCCGCTCTCTGACGACTAATACCTCTGACATCATATTCCCAAGCCGAGCTGGTTCTCCTCCTACCCTGTCACCTTGCGTCACGGCAGCCAGAGCGCGCAACAACGTTACCTCGAGCGCCGCCGAGCAAAGCATGCGGAGAACGGTGAAGCGATATGAGTAGGGGACTCGAGAGAAAGCCGGGCGGGAGCACGCTCACCCAGCGGTCCTATGACGGGCCGACGGGCGGCACGCCTGGCAAACGCACCCTCACCGAGCAACTGGGCCCGTCCCCACAGAGGAAGCGGGAGGCCGGGGCGGCACCGGCCACCAGGCACTCCGGATCCGACGTAGGGCGAGCAAGCCCCGAGCCTGGCACCGGGGCACGGAACGCCGATGAGACGTCTACGACGCTTGCCGAGGCTGGCGGTGGCCATCTCGCGCAGAGGGTGGGTGTCGACGCGGCGTCAGTCCGTGTCCACGAAGACGGCGTGGCCGAAGGCATGGGGGCACGGGCCGTCACCAAGGGCCGGGACGTCCACTTCGCCAAGAGAGAGCTCCAGGCGCCCGACGCGGACTTCCTCATCGGCCACGAACTCGCGCACGTGGTCCAGCAAGACGAGGGCGCCCCGATGGCGCAGGCCAAGCGAGCGGGTGGCGGCGACCACGGAGCGCTTGAGGCGGAGGCAGACCGCGTGGGCCACGCCGTCGCCGCCGGGGCGACCGTGGCGGGAACGATCGAAGGGCGAGCGACCACCGGGTCGGCGCAAACGAAGGCAGTTGATGACACGTATGCCGTGCAACTCGGCGATACCATCGAGATGATCGCCGCGAAGTTGCACACCACGGTCGCCGCGCTCAAGGTCGCTAACACCGGCAAGTTGAAGAGCGTTACGACCGAGAGTCGTGTGACGCTCCAGTACTTCCACCCTGGCGAGGTCATCCGGATCCCGGCGACCAGGATCACGGACACCACGCCCTCCCCCCATGGTCACCACGGTGCCGGCGCCGGCATCGGCGGAGAGAGGCGACGACCTCCTGGCCAACTTCTTCGCCGGCACCCTCAGCAGACCCGACCCGAACATCGCCCCGATGGCCGATCTCACGAATGACCAGCGTCGCACCAGGCTGTCGACATACCATACGGACGAGCTGGGCGCGCTCGGCGATCACGGCGAGTCGACGACGGGCCGCGCCGGCGCGGTCAAGCGCGACCAGTGGCTCAGCGTCAACGAGATCGGCGAGGCGGGCACGGGCAAGTCGGGCAACGACTTCATCGATTCCGCCGACCAGCTCACCGAGAAGCCCAAGTTCAATAACGATCAGAAGGCGATCATCGCCGCGGCCAAGGGATTTGCCGCATCGCCGAAGGCCCTCAGTGCCGCGCAGGAGAAGCTAGCGGTCATCCCCTGGAGTACAGCGGCGTTGACCCTCCCTGGAGTATCGTTCAACCTCGATCTAAAGGCGCGACTCGTCGCGTACGCCCGCTTCCTGGCATGGGCCAACCTGGTAACCGGTCCCCACACATTGGCCGAGGTGGTGCGGTCGCCGTCGGAGGCACACTTGTTGTCGGTCGCCTGGATGTTCAACCTCGGACAGAACAAGCTAGGTGGGGGGAATACCTTACACAGCGCTGAGAACCGCAACAAGCTCGTCGCGAGCGTGAACACGTACGGAGGGAGGGACCAGGACGGCAACCAGTGGTTGAGCGCGACGACCGTCGATGCGTTGAAGTCCAAACAGTACGGCGCGGTCAAGCAGGATGGCAAGGCCATGCCCATCGGGGAGGCGACGCCCGTCGGAGAGGTCACCAAGGACAGCGCGACAACGCAAGGCGCCGAAGCCAAACAGATCGCCGAGCCCAAGGCGGTCGCCGAAGCCAAGCAAGACGAGAAAGCCACGCAGGACGACGACGCGGCGTTGTTCGCGTATATCAAGTCCACCGTGGCACCCGAGGCGAACAAGGTGAAGACCCACGGTAACAAGGCCGCTGAGGGCTACAAGGACGCCGCCCGGCGACACCCGAATGTCCTGAAGGGCGACTTTGTCAGTAACCACGTGTATGGTGAGGCGGTCGACCTTCACTTGTCGCTCGTTTTCAACAACATGTACGATCCGATGATCGACGCGATCGCGATGCACTTTGGCCTGTGGCGTCCGGTGAAGGATGACGAGAGTAGTCCCGAGCACTGGCACTACGAGCGGATCGACGCGCCACCCGGCAAGGAGATGCCGTTCCAGCGCTGACCGTCTGTGCAATACGCGGTCGCCGCTGTGCTGCACGCCCCCTGCGGGACCGGGCCCGATTGTAGCGAGTATGCGCGCAGCGCAGCTCTTGTGTTATGCGCTCGACTTCAGGGTTACGACGGCGCGTGCGGCAAGACCAAGACGCAGACCGGCTCCGTCAATGTAAGGTCGGCTATCTGTTGCCCGAGCAGCGAGATCGCCGTGACCGGCCGCAAGCCCGATGACGCGCGGGTCTGGTTCAACAAGGCCCGCGCGATCCGCACAATCCTCGCTGCCGCGGCCCCCGGCAATGCCGGCTGGCAGCGCGACCTTTGCACCACCCTCGCCGGCATGGCGGCGGTGGCCACGACTCCCGATGATGCGACGCGGTACCGCCGCGAGGCGCGCGTCCTCTACGAACAACTGCAGCGAGGCGGCTCCTTCCGGGGTGACCACAAGTTCGCTCAGCTCGGCGCGGAGCTCGATCAAGCCGCTGCCCACGCCGGCACACGGACGACGCGGTGATCCCCAGCAACGAGGGTGATGGCAGTCGCATGAAATCAGCTATGGGCTGGTGTCGGTCTCGACGAAGATCATCGCGTGCGGCTTGGCGTTGCCGGCCTTGCCGCGCGCGTTCGGCCAAGCGTAGGTGGTCGGACGGTTGAACGCCACGCCGACCTCGCCGGTGAGCTCGTCGCGAAAGCTGTTGTCCAGCGTCAGCATGCCGGTGCGATTGTTGAACTTGGCAATGAAGATCTTGTGGTCGCCGCCGGACCCGGTCCCGGTGAAGCCAAAGCTCGTCAGGTCTACGAAGTAGTTGTCGAACGCGAGATAGCTCTCGTCCTTGTCGAACACCACCATATGTGGCCCGCCATGCGTCGTGTAGTTGAGCTCGGAGTTGACCACCACCTGCGAGACCTGCACCGGGCAGTCGGAGGCATGGTTGTTGTACGGCTCGAAGCTCGTCGTGAACCCGTCGGCACCGTTGTGCACCGTGGGCGGGCCGCAGCGCAGCGGGCCAGGCGCGTCGAGCAACTTCTTCACGTCGATGACCGCGACGCGGCGATCATGCTCACCCACGTAGTCGCGGCCGTAGACCGGATCGCCGGGCGACTGCACGCCGGCGATCGGCATCACGAGGTAGTGGTCATCCTTGGTGATCTCGAACACCGAGGCGCCGGTGCACGGGCCGGTGTCCCACACCTCG
>Ga0308176_10000158_pt1 | contig 46907 bp, 31 predicted proteins | sample PhyCR2_3_FD_203890 | JGI IMG/M metagenome (GOLD analysis project Ga0308176, IMG submission 203890) | Soil microbial communities from UC Gill Tract Community Farm, Albany, California, United States - DLSLS.C.R2 | ecosystem: Environmental > Terrestrial > Soil > Agricultural land | place: USA...
CCGCGACGCCCTCATCGCCCACACCCCCAAAGGCCGCCCCATCAACGAACTCACCCCCGACCAATTCTTCGCCGAACTCGAACAATCCGACGACGGCCCCCGCTTCCAACACCTCCGCCAAACCCTCCAGTCCCACCTCACCTCCCTCCACGTCTTCCGCGTCGGCTCCAGCCCCAAAATAGACATCTACCTCTTGGGCCCCACCAAATCCGGGCACTGGGTAGGCCTCCATACAACCTCGATCGAAACGTAACTTGGCGTAATCGGCCTTCGGGTACGCTCGAATAATATTAAAATTTTTATATTGCGTGATAGGTGTTTGTCGGGTACAATGAATCCAGCGGCAGCGCTGCCGCCCGGGGGCAGGGGGGACCGACAGCAACATCCCACCGCACCCGTAATGCGAGGTTAGCGCCAAGTGCCACAAAACATTGGCGAAACAGAAGTTGCGCTAATGAAGCGCGCTTCCGAAAGGGGGTTCCCATGTCTGCTGCCGACCTCTCCAATCTTCCCGCCGCTCCTGCCACGACCAGCCAACTTTCACCCGCCGCTGAAAAAATGGTGCACGATGGTGCGGAACAGTGCACAAAACTCGAAATCCCGTCCCCCAACTTAACACCGCCCCTGAACCCTGAACCCCAAAGCCCCAACCCCGAACCCTCCCTGTCCCCCCAACAGCTCACCGCCCTGAACCTCCTGATGATGGGCAAACCCGTCGCGATCGTCGCCTACACCCTCGGCGTGCACCGCAATACCGTCACCCGCTGGAAGACGCAAGACCCCCGTTTCATCGCCGAACTCAACCGCCGCCGTCAGGACGTGCTCGACACCGCCGCCGCCAAGCTCCGCCGCCTCCTCATCATCGCCGCCAACGAGCTCGAGCTCGGCCTCGACCGCGACCGCTCCGGCGAAACCACCAAAACCGCATTCCGTTTCCTCTCCGCCACCGGCGCCATGTCCCTCGCCGCCGAACCCGCCGGCCCCACAGACCCCGACGAAATCCTCGAACAGCTCCGCAACCCCAAGCTCCCCGACGGCACCCCCATCGAACACGTCCGCTCCCTCATCCGACAGATGTTCCTCGGCAAACAACCCAATGTATGATCTGACCCCTAACCCCTGACCCCTAACCCCTATTCATCAATGGCAAACCCGATCAAACCACAACGAGGCCGCACCGACGCTCAAACCTTCGACACCTCCCGATTCATCAACCCCTCCCAGATCGGCGGCATCGACGCCTACGCCATCGACCAGGGTCCCCCCCGCGGCGTCCGCGCCCTCTGCGTCAACACCGGCGCCGGCCTCCGCTACCGCGTCCTCGCCGACCGCGGACTCGACATCGACCAGGCCTTCTTCAACCAGCACAGCCTCACCTTCCTCTCCCACAAAGGCGTCACCCCGCCCACCCGCGCCTTCGACCACGGCCTCGACTGGCTCAAGGGCTTTGCCGTCGGCCTGCTCACCTCCTGCGGCCCCTTCAACATCGGCGCCCCCACCACCGACGCCGGCGAAGAGCTCGGCCTCCACGGCCCCCACTCCAACACCGCCGCCACAATCGAATCCGTCATCCAGCCCGACCCGCACGCAGGCAAACTCGACATGACCATCGTCGGCCGCGTCAAATACGGCTCCTTCTACGGCCCCTGCGTCGAGCTCCGACGAACCATCACCTCCCGCCTCGGCGAAAACGCCATCGACATCGCCGACGAGTTCTACAACGCCGGCAACGAGGAGGTGCCGCACCAGTGGCTCCTGCACATGAACCTCGGCTACCCACTGATCGACGCCGGCGCCGAAATCTGCGTCGATTCGAGCAAGGTCGAGCCGACGGACGCCGACGAATCGCGCCGTATCTACGGCGATAGCAGTAATTACAAGAAAATCCCCGCACCCCTCGACGCCCACCACGGCCCCACCTCCGGCGTCGCATACCTGTACCCCAAACCGACCTCCCGCGACGGCCAAACCCGCGTCGGCGTCGTCAACCGCCAGCTCGGGCTCGGCCTCTCCATCACCTACAACACGAAGGAATTCCCCCGCTGCGGCAACTGGCAGCACTTCGGCCGCTACGAATACGTCACCGCCCTCGAACCCATGACCGGCGGCGTCGAAGGCCGCGACAAGGACCGCGCCAAAGGCTGGCTCACCACCCTGCCCCCCGGCGGCCGAAAGAGCTACCGCTACTCCATCCGCCTCCACACCACCAGCCAAGAGCTGGACGAACTCCGAGCTTTGAACAACTCTTCCCCCTCTCCCTCCGGGAGAGGGCAGAGGTGAGGGTGATTTCAAAGCAGGGGGGCTTAATGTCCAAACCAACTTCAGGAGTTCCGCGTCGTCGTCCTCAGCACGCCCTCCGCCCACGCAAACTCCGCGCGCCCACTCCCCCCCAGCAAATCCACCAGCCCCTCCCCCACAATCTCCCTCCGCCACCCCTTCATCAACTTCATCCCACTCACATCCCCCCCGCGCACCGCCGTCCGATAAAACTCCCCCAGTTCCTGCCGGCTGCTCACCAGCGCCGGATCGATCCCCCGCCCCGCCGCCAGGCACTGCGCCGCCGCCCACAGCGAATCCGCCCGGAACTTCTGCACCGGCGACTCCTCCGTCACCTTCGGCACCGGCATCTCCCCAACCGGCAAAGCCAGCGCCCGCGCCGTCGCCTCGACGATCGTCCGCCCGTGCTCCGCCTCCACCGGCCGCGGCAGCCCCTTCACCCGCTTGAGCCGGTCCACCGTCTTGTTCGGGCTGCGCGCCATGTCCAGCAAAATCTCGTCCCGCAAGAAAGACCGCGGCGGCACGTCCGCATCCCGAGCCGCCGAGTTGCGCCACGCCGCCAGCTCGCGCAAGACCGCCAATCCCGCCGGCGTCAATCCGCCCGCGCCCCGGATACGCAGGTAATCCGAATCGCGATCAAACCCGAACATCGCCGGATCCCCCATCGCCTCGCTCTCCTCCTTCGCCCGTGCCGCGTGCCCCCACTCCTCCAGCCGCCTACCGATTTTCGCGCGCAACGCCGGCAGATACCGCACGTCGTCCGCCGCGTACCGAAGCTGCTGCTTGCTCAGCGGCCGCTGGTCCCAGTGCGTGAATGTCAACCCCTTGCCCAGCCGCACCCCCACCAGCTCGTACACCAGCTTCGACAGCGACACCGGATACGCCATCGCCGCGAACCCAGCCGCGATCTGCGTATCAAAAATATTCGACGGCCGCTTTCCCAAGTGCCGGATCACCGGCTCCACGTCCTGCTCGCCGGCGTGGACGATCTTTTCCACCGAGGGATCGCACAGCAGCTCCCAGAACGGCCGCAGGTCGATCCCGGCCAACGGGTCCACCAGCACGACCTGCTGCGGCGAGGCGATCTGAATCAGGCAGAGTTTCGGCACGTAAGTCAGCTCACCGATGAACTCACTGTCGTAGGCGAAGCTGCCGGCCGAGCGCAGGTGCTCGATCAATTCGCGCAGGCCCGCGTCGGTGCTCACCAGTGAGGCTTGATTGCGCGGGATCAGCGGGTGCTCCGGCATGTCGGCGGGCTGCGCTTCGAGGTCCGCGTCGGCGTGGGCCGAATCGTGCGCGCGCGCCCGGTGGCTGAATCGCGGATGGCGGTCGGCCCTGGGCTGGGACGGCTGCGATTCGGTTTGGGTTCCGGTCTCCGGCGTGTTGGGTTCTTTACGGTCCGGCCGTGCCATGGTGCAACAACTCCCTTTCGATGCGGTTCCTGGTTGTGCCGAACGCTGGGTTGTGCGGGTCACAGATGCCGCTCCCCTCTGCGGCAACAGGTCGCGTGAAGCAGGTATGGTGTACGACATCCCGGCCTCCGGCAAGGTGGGGGGCGAGGGGAATTTTTCAAAGACATTGTTCGGATTTTGGCGAGGCGTCGCGTCAGAGTAGCGCGGTTGATCACCGGCGATTCATTACACCCCCGCGGCACCCGGTCGGCCGGGTCGGCCGACCGTCGTTAGTCGCTGCCTGGATTCGACTTGCGGATCACTAAATTATTGCAATTTGCGCGTTGAGCGGGAGCTCACGATGGCATCGTCTTTGCCGACCCGATGACCGCACTGTCAAAGCTCGGTTCAAGCCGTCATGAGGACGCGCGGCCGCGCCGGCAAGGAGTGACGTGCAGGCCCATTTGGCGAGGGAGGTGCAGCCGTGAACCGAAGCAATCCCAACATCCTCATCGTGGAAGACGAAGACATTTCCCGCCGCGCGCTGGCGATGCTCCTCTCGGCCAGCGGCTTCGAAACCGAGGCGGTGGACTCGGGGGAAAAAGCGCTGGACGTCCTGGCCGAAGGCCGGGTCCCTCGTGCGGCGCTGATCGACCTGGACCTTCCGGGGATGAGCGGGGAGGAACTTCTGCGACAAATTGTTCGCAAGAGTCCGTCGATCCTGCCGGTGCTGATTACCGCCGCCGACCGCGAACGCATCGACGCGCTGCGCCAGGACCACCAGGTTCAGTGCATCCGCAAACCCGTTGACATCCAAGGTTTGCTGTCGATGCTCGGGCGATACCTGGCGAACTGAAGTGACCCGCCTGTGAAGCAGGGGGAGCCGTGCGGCCGATTCAAACGGACCGTTTTGCGCCGCCGGCAAACGGCCGGGCATGGGCCGGGTTGTCATATTCCTGTTTTGATCCGGAGAAAATTCAAGCGCATGATGGCTTGCAACGGCACGTTCTGGTATTTTCCCCCACCCTAGATTTGCCCAGAGGAAGGAGCAGAAATGGACATGAAACTGACGTTTGCCGTGGAGCGGTTGTACGAGACGGGATGGCTGCCGACCGCCGAGATGGACCTCGAGCGCCTTCCGGACGGCCGTCGTTACCCGTCGGTGCTCGCGGTGCAGCGCGAGTTTGGGCGGGCGGGGCTGGAGCTGTCGATCAAGCACAATTTGATGTTCAACTGTTACCGCGCGACTTGGGCGCCCGCCGGGCACGAGATCGATCCCGCGCACGCCGCCGACGAAACCCACGGCACGGTGATCGGGGCCTGCGAGCGCGAGGCCGCCGTTTACGCGCTGGCGCAGCTCCGAGCCGCCAAGGCGGAGCGCCAACTCGTCGGCGTCTGATAATCCATTCCCGCTGCGAATGATTGATGCCCGGCCGCGCGCGGCCGGGCATTTAGTTTGAAGCACGTCGAGGGGCGGGCATAATCTCGCGCAATGACTGAATCGGAAGAAACGCCAAAGAGGCCCGACGCCGACCCCGCCGAGCCGATCGCGCCGGAAGAAGAGTACGAAGCCGCGCCGATGGAGTGGGTCACACCTGCGGCGGCGGTGTCGTGGCGCGACCGGCTGCTGTGGGCGGGCGTGCTCGTGCTGCTGGCCGCCGTGGCCTATTCGCCGGCCCTGCAGGGCACCTTTATCTGGGACGACGACCACTACGTTTATCAGAATACCGCCGTCACCGAGGGCGGCCTGGACAAGATCTGGACCGACTGGAGCTCCAACCCCAAGGAACGCATCTCGCCGCAGTATTACCCGATGGTGTTCACCACCTTCTGGATCGAGGCGCGGCTGTGGGGGACCGACGAAGCCACCGGCCGCCCGCGCGCGCTGGGGTTTCACCTCACGAATATCCTGTTGCACGCCGGCAATGCGGTACTGGTGTGGGTGATCCTTCGGCGCCTGCGCGCCCCCGGCTCGTGGGTTGCCGCCGCGGTCTTCGCCGTTCACCCTCTGAACGTCGAGTCGGTCGCCTGGGTCAGCGAGCGGAAGAACGTCCTCTCCGGGCTATTCGCCCTTCTGTCGCTTCTGGCGTACTTGCATTTTGCCGGGATCGGGCGGGGCTGGACCGACGCCGCAACCGGCGACGTCGAGCAGGAGGCGACGCCGGACCTGCCGCGCCGCCAGTGGGGCCTTTACGCGGCGTCGCTGGGGGCGTTCCTGCTGGCGATGTTCAGCAAGACGGTCGTGGCGACGCTGCCGGCCGTCATCGTGGTGATCCTCTGGTGGAAGTGCCGGCGTTTCCCATGGCGGGACGTGGCGTGCCTGTTGCCTTTCGTTTTCGTGGCGATCGTGCTCGGCACCCTCACCGCGAACATCGAGCACGCGCACATTGCCGACGTGCTGGCCCGGCAGCCGGCGGGCGAGCCGAAGCAGGACTGGGGCCTGAGCGCCGGCGAGCGCGTCCTGGTCTCGGGGCGGGCCGTGTGGTTTTACGTGGCGAAGGTGCTCGTTCCCGTCAACCTGACGTTCATCTATCCCCGGTGGAAGCCGTGGGAATGGGGGCCGGCGGCGTGGCTTTGGCCGATCGGAGTGGTGGCGGTGGCGGTCCTCCTGTGGGCGGCGCGGCGGGCGGTCGGCAAGGGCCCGCTGGCCGCCTGGCTGATCTTCGTCGGGGTGCTGACGCCGGCGCTGGGGTTTACCGAGTTCTTCCCGCAGCGGTATTCGTTCGTGGCGGACCACTTTGCGTACCTGGCGAGCGTCGCGCTGATCGCATTGATCGTCGCGGGGGTGGCGCGTGCGGTGTCGGCCTTGTGGCCGGAGCCGGCCCCCGCGCCGGCGCCGCCGGAACCCGTTGTTCGTGCGGGGGAGTCTGAACCGCCGCTGCCCTCGCCCGCCTCGTCGCGGGCGCAGGCGATGTTCTGGGCGGTCGGGGCGGTGCTGGTCGTCCTGCTTGTCGGGTCCTTTGTGCACGCTCGCGTGTTCGACAACCCCGTCGTGCTGTGGCAGGACACGCTGGCGAAGAACCCCTCGTCGTGGATGGCGCACAACAACCTCGGTTATCAGCTCGGGATGGTCAAGGCGAGGGAAGAGCGGCAGGCCGGCGACGCGGCGGCGGCAAATGCCGACCTGGAGGAGGCGGCCAGGCAGTTCGAGGAGACGATCCGACTGCGGCCGAATCACGAGTTCGCCTACCTGAACTGGGGAAACGTGCTGATGCAGCTCGGGCGTGTGAAAGAGGCGATGCCGAAATTTGAGAAGGCGATGGAGCTGACGCCCAAGTCGCCGGACGTGCACCTGCAATACGGGCTGGCGCTGAAGGCGATGGGATCGATGGTGGCTCGCGAGCACGCGGCGACCCGGGCGGCGACGACCCGGGCGGCGACGACGCAGGCGGCGGCCACGCAACCGCTCGCCGCGGCGGCGGCAGTTCCTTCAATTCGGCCGCTGGCGAGCACGCGGGGGGCGGCGACGACCCGATCACTGGCGGCGACCCGCCCCGCCACGCGGCCGTGGGGCGCGGCGGAGCGGCCTTGGATGGAAGCGGCCGAGAAGCAGTTCCGCGAGGCCATCGCGCTCGCCCCGCAATTCTCCCAGGCGCACTACCAGCTCGCGCTTTTGCTGCTGGCGCAGAACCGGACCGCCGAGGCCGAGGCGGAGCTGGAGACGGCGTGGCGGGACCGGCCCAAGGATGATTACGCCGACGCGCACTGGGAACTGGGAATGCTGCTGGCCAGGGAGGGGCGTGTGCCGGCGGCCATTTTCCACCTGGCGCGCGTGTCGGAGATTCAGCCGGAGAACGGCGAGGTGCACACGCAGTTGGGTTACCTGCTCGGGCAGGTGAACCACATCCGCGAGTCGATCGACCAATTCCGCACGGCGCTGATGATTAACCCCAATGACAAGCTCGCGTACGACGGCCTGAACCGGATCGTGCAGGAGCTGGAGGCCACGACGCGGCGGGCGGCGTCGCAAGCGGCCACGCAGGCCACGAGCGGTCGGGCCACTACCGGGGCGGCGACGACGCGGGCGTCGCGCGTGCTGCCCGCCGGGTCCGCGGCATTTGAGACCACGGAAACCGCCGGCCCGCGCGGCGCAACGGCGCGGCCGGCGAGCGGCGCGGCCCGTTGACCATGACGCGATCGACAGCGACTTCGGCGGCCCCGACGCCCGCGAGTCCCGCGGCGCGACGTTCGCGGCTGGCCGGCGGGAATTGGGCCGCGGTCGCCGCCCTCTTTTTGATGACCGTCCTGGCCTACGTTCCGGCCATTGGGGGGACTTTCATCTGGGACGACGACAGCTACGTCACGCGGAACATGACGCTCCGCACCGGCGAAGGGCTGCGGCGGATCTGGACCGAGCCGGGCGCTTCGCCGCAGTATTACCCGCTGACGCTGAGCACGTTCTGGGTCGAATACCACATCTGGGGGCTGTCGGCTGGCGGGTATCACGCGGTCAACGTGCTGCTGCACGCGGGGAGCGCGGTTCTGCTATGGCTGATGCTGCGGCGGCTGGGAGTGAAGGGTGCGTGGCTGGCGGCGGCCATCTTTGCCGTGCACCCGGTGCACGTGGAATCGGTCGAGTGGATTACCGAGCGGAAGAACGTGCTGTCGGGATTCCTGTACCTGCTGGCGGCGATCGCGTACCTGAATTTTGAGGGCGCGTGGGAGCGGGGCAACGCGGCCGAGCGGTGGTGGTGGTACCTGGCCGCGGTCGTTCTCTTCGCCGCGGCGCTGTTGAGCAAGACGGTCACGAGCACGCTGCCGGCGGCGCTGCTGCTGGTGATCTGGTGGAAGCGCGGGCGGGTGAGATCGGTCGAGGTCGCGAGGCTGCTGCCGCTGCTGGTGATGGGCGTCGGACTCGGGTTGATGACGGCGTGGATCGAGCGGCACAACGTGGGGGCCCGGGGGCAGGATTTTGATCTCGGATGGGTGCGGCGGGTGCTGCTGGCGGGGAGGATCATCTGGTTTTACGCGGCGAAGCTCGTCTGGCCGGTGAACCTCTGCTTCATTTACCCGCGGTGGGAGGTGGACGCCGGCGTCTGGTGGCAGTGGCTCTATCCGCTGGGGGTAGTCGGTGTTATTGCGGCACTGTGGGTGATGAGGGAGCGCTTCGGGCGGGGACCGCTGGCGGCGTTCCTGTTCTTCGCCGGCACGCTGTTTCCCGCACTGGGGTTCGTGAACGTGTACCCGATGCGGTTTTCTTACGTCGCGGATCACTTCCAGTACCTGGCGAGCATCGGTTTTATCGTGCTGATCGCGGCGTGTCTCGTGCGGGTTGGCGGTTTGATCGGCAGGAATGGGGCGGCGGCCGGTTCAGTCATCATTCTGGTGATGTTGTCCGTGCTGACCTGGCGTCAGGCGGAGGCGTACGCGATGCCGGAATCGCTTTGGCGAACGACCGTCCGCCGCAATCCCCGCGCGTGGATGGCGCACACGAATCTCGGCGTCCTGCTGCTCGATCGGGCGGAGGCGGCGACGCGCGCGGGCGATTCGGCCGGCGCGCGGCGCGATTTCGCCGAGGCCGAAGAAGAATTTCGAGAGACCGGCAGGCTGGTGTCGTGGCACCTGGAGCCGTGGATGAATCTCGGGCGCGTGGCGGAACTGCGGGGGGATTATGCCGCCGCCGAGTGGTGGCTGAAAAAGGCGATGCGGGTCAACCCGCGCGAGGGCGAACCGCACTTTCATTTGGGTCGCGTGCTTGCGGAGCAGGGGAAAGCCGAAGCGGCAATTGCCGAGTACCGCACGGCGATCGAGCTGAATCCAGAGCGCGAGCCGACGTACGTCAACCTGGGTTTACTGCTGGCGGACCAGGGTAAGCCCGCGGAGGCGATCGCCTGTTACCAGTCGGCGTTGCGCGTCCAGCCGGATTCCATTCGCGCGCGGACGGCACTGGGGTTTGCGCTGATGCAGACGGGCAAGTTCGCCGGTGCGGCGGCGGAATTCCGGCGGGCGCTGGCGCTGGACCCGAATTTCGCGGCGGCGCGCGAGGGCCTCGCGGAAGCCGGCAAGGCGGCGGGGGGCGGGCGGTAGAATGGGAGCCGTGAACCGTGACGGCGATCGGCGGATGTGGTGGGTTGGGGCGGCCATCCTGTACGCGCTGGTCCTGCTGGCCTACGCGCCGGCGATGCGCGGGCAGTTCATCGGCGACGACGAAGTGCACATCGCCAACCAGCCGCTGGTCCACCAGCCGGCCGGCATTTTCAAGTTCTGGACCACGACCCGGACGACCAACTACTACCCGCTGACGTTCAGCCTGTGGTGGGTGCAGTGGCGGCTGTGGGGGGCGAGCACGCTCGGGTATCACGTCGTGAATGTGCTTCTGCACGGGACCAACGCCGTGCTCCTGTGGGTCCTGCTGCGGAGACTTGGCGTCGCCGGCGCGTGGGTGGCGACGGCGGTCTGGGCGCTGCACCCGGTCAACGTGCAGTCCGTCGCGTGGATTTCGGAATTGAAGAACGTGCTGTCCGGGGCGCTGGCGCTGACGAGCGTGCTGCTGTACCTGCGGGACCAGGAGGCGAGCGCGGCCACCTGGGGCGGGCGATACTGGGCAGCGGTGGGGCTCTTTGGGCTGGCGATGCTGGCGAAGACTTCCGTGGCGCCGTTGCCGGTGGCGCTGTTGATCCTGGCGTGGTGGAAAAGGGGACGGATCGGCCGGCGGGACGTATGGCGGGTGGGGCCATTCTTCGTGGTGTCGGGCATGCTCGGCATCGTGGCGGTGTGGTTCGAGCGGCAGCGGTCGATCGGGAGCTACGTCGTGCGCACGGGGGGGCCTGCCGAGCGGCTGGCCGAGGCGGGGACGGCGGTGTGGATTTTTCTGGGGGAGGTCGTTTGGCCAGTGAACCTGGCGTACGCCTATCCAAAATTCCCGGCGGACATGAGGACGGCGGCAGCGTGGGTCGGGGTCGCCGCGGTTGTTGTGATTTCGCTCATCGGGGTACTCGCCCGCCGATCGCGGCTCGGGCGCGGGCTGCTCGCGGTGGCTGGGGTGTACGTGCTGTTCCTGTTGCCGGTCCTGGGGTTCGTGAACGTGGGATTGATGCGGCTGACGTGGGTGGCCGACCATTGGCAGTACCTGTCGAGCATGGCGGCGATCGCGGGGATCGTCGGCGCAGTCGCGGTCTCGGTGCCTCGCCCGCTCGGGAGGGCCTTTGGGGCGGCGGCGGCGCTTACCCTGGGGATCCTGAGCTTTCGCCAGAGCCACGTTTGGAGCTCGCCGGAGACGCTGTGGCGGCACACGATCGCGGTCAACCCGCGGGCGTGGATGGCGTACGACAATCTCGGGCTCATCCGCCTGACGGGCGGCGACGTGGCCGGCGCCGAGCAGGACTTCCAAAAAGCCCTGTCGATCAATCCCGACGACCCCGCGGGGCACGAACACCTCGCGGTGTGCTACGAGCGGACGGGGCGCTCGGCGGAAGCGGAGGACGAGTACCGAAGGGCCGTGGCGCTCGGCCTGGCCGGGGCCGACGTGCACTACAACTTCGGTCACCTCCTGCAGGAAATCGGCAAGCCCGACGACGCGGAGCGTGAATACCGCGAAGCGATTCGCCTCAATCCGCGGCACGGTTACGCGCACGGCAACCTCGGGGCGCTGCTCCTGTCACGCGGCGACGCGGGCGCGGCGATCGAAGAATTTCGCGAGGCGCTTCGCGCGGATCCCGAATCGATCCCCGCCCGCGCGAACCTGGCCACCACGCTCGGGCTCGTGCGGGCGCAGGAGCGCGATTTCCCGGGCGCCGTCGAACAGTTTCGGGAAGTCGTGCGGCTGGAGCCGAAGTCCGTCGAAGGCTGGAACAATCTCGGCCGCGCGCTGGAAATGGCCGGCAATCTGGGCGAAGCCGTCGATTGCTACCGCAAGGCGTTGTCGCTCAATCCGCAGTTCGAGCCGGCCAGGCAAAACCTGCGGCGCGCCGAAGCGGTGCTGCCCAAGCCGGGGTAATTTGCCGCCGCGGCGTTACAATCCGGCCGTATGACCGCGGTGCGGCTGGAACACATCACCAAGCAGTTCGGGCAGACCACCGCGGTGGACGACGTGAGCCTGTCGATCGCGGCGGGCGAGCTTTTTTTCCTCCTCGGCCCCAGCGGCTGCGGCAAGAGCACGCTGCTGCGGCTGATCGCCGGCCTGCACGAGCCGACGAGTGGCCGGATCTGGTTCAACGACCGGGACGTGACCGCGCTGGGGACGGACAAGCGCAACGCGGTGATGTGCTTCCAGAGCTACGCGCTGTGGCCGCACATGACGGTGCGGGAGAACGTGCGGTTCGGCCTCGACGTCCGCCGCGCGCCGCGCGACCAGCAGGAGCGGCGCGTCGGCGAAGTGCTGCGGCTCGTCCAGATGGAAGCCCTGGCCGAGCGCAAGCCCAACCAGCTTTCCGGCGGGCAGCAACAGCGCGTGGCGTTGGCGAGGGCGCTGGCGGTGCAGCCGGATTGCCTGCTGCTCGACGAGCCGCTGAGCAACCTCGACGCGAAGCTGCGGCACGAAATGCGCAGCGAAATCCGCCGCATCTGCAAGACGGCCGGCTTCACGACGATCTACGTCACGCACGACCAGAAGGAGGCGCTGAGCGTCGCCGACCGCATCGCGGTGATGAACAGCGGCCGCCTCGCGCAGGTCGGCACGCCCGGCGAACTGTACCACCGCCCGCGGACGAGCTTCGTGGCGTCGTTCATCGGGCAGACGAACCTGCTGCCGGGGAGGGTGGTCGGGAGGAACGGTGAGACGGTGAACGTCGAAACGCCCGCGGGCCTGATTACCGCCGCCGGCGCGGGTACCAATGGTTTGCCCGACTCGGTTCAGGTGAGCGTCCGGCCGGAGCAGGTGCGGATTGTGAGGGATTGCGATGCGCCAGCCGGGCAGAATCGGATCACCGGCCGGGCCGTGGAGAATACGTTTCTTGGTGAGACGAGCGAGCATGTGCTGGAGGTCAACGGCGGCGGCAGGTTGAAGGTTATCAGCGCGCCGCCGTTGCTGGAGGTGCCGGAGGAGTTGTCGGTGGAGTTCGACGCGGATGACGTGACGGTTCTGGCGGAGTGACACGCGCTTATGTGGGAATTGCGGCACGTACTGGCCAACCCCTGTTTCGGCGTGGTCGTCATCGCGCTAGTTTTTGTCGCCCTCTCTGTTCGCCCGAAGCGCATCGCCGCCAGACAGCGAGCGAAGCCAAATCCGATATGGTCATTGTGCGCAATTCCTATGTGCGGTTTGCAGATCTACTTCGCCTTTCGATCGCACGACCCCGGCTTGATGTTGATGATTGGCGTGGCCATTGTTTTGGAAGTCTATTCGCTCGTGAAACTGGAAAGTCTTTCGAACGAATACGACGCGCGCGTGAATTACTCGCAGGACGCCGCGCACTGCGGCCGCTGTGGCTATGACCTGACTGGTAACACCACCGGCGTGTGCCCGGAATGCGGGTGGCAGCTGCCGAAGCTACCGGTGAAGCTCCAGAGCCCCGTTTGGCACGTGTGGTGGCGCGATTCGTCCAATATCGAGTACCTCGAACGCCCCGAACGCACCTTTCGGAGCGTAACGGCTGCGGCCATCGTTTCGACCATTGGGATCGCGTTGACTGGGGCGTTGCGGCTTTGGGGAGCCATGCTCGCCCTCGCTGCAGGCGCAGTGTTCTGTTGGATTAACGTTCGTCGCATTGGGGCGTACCGAAAGACACTTGCCACTAAGCCTTAGGCCCAATGCGGCGCTACCTCCCGCTCATCCTCTTCGTGATCGTCCTCGTCGCTCCGCTGGTCCTCTCGCGCGCCGTTAGCGGCCGGCGGGATTCCGCCCCCGCCGCTCGTGGCGACGCGCTGGACCTGGTCATCATTACGCCGCACCAGGAGGGCATCCGCCGCGAGTTTGCCGACGCGTTCTCACAGTGGCACCGCGAACATTTCGGCCGGCCGGTCAACATCGACTACCGCTGGTTCGGCGCCAGCGACGTGGTCAAATTCTTCGAGGCCTCGCGCGACACCGTCTTCAAAACGCAGGGCACGTACCACGTGGACCTCGCCTGGGGCGGCGGCGATTACCTGTTCGACAACGACCGGCAGCTCAAGCCGTACCTCGCGCCCGTCCAACTCGACCCATCCCTGCTCCGCGCCGCCTTCCCCGACCCGCTGCTCGGCGGGTTGCCGCTGTACGACCTGTCCAAGGGTCATCCGCCGCTATGGTACGGCACGGCGTTGAGCAGCTTCGGCATCGTTTACAACAAGGACGCCGTTCGCTACCTACGCCCGCCCGAGCCGAAAACGTGGAAAGACCTGGCCGATCCGCGCTACGGCAACTGGATCGTCCTGGCCGACCCTACCCGCAGCGCCTCGGCCAAAACCGCCTATATGGTGATCGTAGAACGCGCCATGGCCGACGCCGCCGAGCAAGGCCGCAGCGAGGACGAGGGCTGGGCCGACGGCATGGGCTTGATCCGGCTGATCTCCGCGAACACGCGTATCTTCGTGGACTCCTCCTCCACGGTGCCGATCATGGTCTCCACTGGCGACGCTGCCGCGGGGACGGCGATCGACTTCTACGGCCGCTCGCAGGCCGACGCCGTCGGCGACGAGCGCGTCGGCTACGTCGAGCCGGAAAACGCCACGGTCATCAACCCCGACCCGATCGGCCTGATCCAGGGGGCCGAGCACCGCGAAGTGGCCGTGCGGTTCATGGAGTTCGTGCTGAGCGAGCAAGGCCAGAAGCTGTGGATCACCCGTGCCGGCGCGCCCGGCGGGCCGAGGCAGACCTCTCTCCGCCGCTTGCCGATTCGGCCGGACGTGTACCGAGACATGACGAACTTCAGTGACAAGGTGAACCCCTTCGAGGCCGCGGGAAAATTCAACAAGTCCGCCGCCCGCGAAAAGACGTTTTCCATCCTCGGCGAGCTGATGCAGTTCAGTTGCATGGACCTCCTCGACGAGCTGCGCGAGACGCGCAAGACCATCCTCGCCAGCCCGCGCGCGGCGGAGCTTGACGCGAAGCTCGGGCGATTCCCCTTCGGCCAGAAGGAGGCGCTTCGGCGGCAGGATCAGTGGAAGGCCGCGACCGCCGCGCAGAAATTGGCGCTCCAGCGCCAGTGGACCAAAGAGTTCAGCGACGAGTACGCCGGCCTGCGGCGGGAGGCGTTACGGCCGCGATGACTACAAGCGTGCTCGCTCCAACCACGCAGGAAATGCCCCCTCCCTCCCGCTCCCTCGGTACTCCGGGCGGGGGTGGGGGTCTCCGCCGATTCACCGGACGATTGACCGCCACGCAGTACCTCTCCCTCGGCACCATCCTGCTCCTCTTCGCCGTCTTCCTCCTGTGGCCGATCTACCGCGTCGTGCGCGTGGGGTTTTTCGGCATCCCCGGCGAACGCGGCGCCGGCTTCACGCTCGCGTACGTCGCCGGCGTTTTCCGCGACGAAGGCTTGCGCGCGGGGCTGATCAATTCCGCCATCATCGCCGTCAGCGTGACGGCCGTATGCGCATTGATCTCCGTCCCGCTGGCCGTCCTATCGGTAAGGTTCGACTTCCCCGGCAAAGGGCTCGTCTCCGCCTTACTGCTGGTGCCGCTGATTCTTCCACCCTTCGTCGGCGCCATCGGCATGCGCCAGATCCTCGGCCGCTATGGCGCCCTCACCGGCCTCGCGCAGGCGCTGCACGTCGTCGCGCCCGGCACGCCGGTCAACTGGCTCGGCCGCGCCCCAATGCTCGGCATCATCCTCGTCGAAGCCCTAAGCCTCTACCCGATCCTCTACCTCAACGTCTCCGCCGCCCTGGCCAACCTCGACCCCGCGATGGAGCAGGCCGCCGCCAACCTCGGCGCCGGGCGATGGACCATCTTCCGCCGGATCACGCTGCCGCTCATGCGGCCGGGCCTGTTCGCCGGCGGCACGATCGTCCTCATCTGGTCCTTCACCGAGCTGGGCACGCCGCTGATGTTCGACTACTACCGCGTGACGCCGGTGCAGGTCTTCGCGCGCCTGACGCAAGTCACCGGCTCGCCCGTTCCCTACGCCCTGGTGGTCGTGATGCTCTTCGGCAGCATCGTGCTGTACGTCCTGGGGAAATTCGTCCTCGGCCGTCGGCAAGACGCCGCCGTGACCAAGGCGTCCGTGCAATCATCCGCCCGCCGCCTAGGGGGCGTCAAAGGCGCCGCAGTCCTCGCACTGTTCGTTTCGATTATCGCACTGGCCCTGCTGCCGCACATCGGCGTCGTCCTCACGAGCGTCGCCGGCGTCGGAAGCTGGTACCAGTCCGTCGTGCCCAGGGTCTTCACCCTCCAGCACTACAGGACCGGCCTCACGCACGACGTCACGATGCCGTCGGTCCGCAACAGCGTCGTCTTCGCCGGCTTCAGCATGGTGCTCGACATCGCATTCGGCCTGGCGATCGCCTGGCTCGTGGTGCGGTCGAAGCTCCCCGCCGCCGGCCGGCAGTTGATTGATTCCCTCGCCATGCTCCCGCTGGCCGTGCCCGGCCTGGTCCTGGCGTTCGGCTACCTCGCCATCAGCCTCCAGCTCCAGGGCTGGTTCCACAACACCAGGTGGCTGCGCGATCTGGTGGACGTGACGCAGAATCCGACGGTCCTGCTCGTCATCGCCTACGCCATGCGCCGCCTGCCGTACGTCGTCCGCAGCAGCGTCGCCGGCCTCGAACAAACGCCGGTGGACCTTGAACTGGCCGCGCGAAACCTGGGCGCTTCGCCATGGCTGACCATGCGGCGGATTACCGTGCCGCTGATCGCCGCCAACCTCATCGCCGGCGGCCTGCTCGCCTTCGCCTTCGCCATGCTCGAAGTGAGCGACTCGCTGATTCTCGCACAGAAGCAAACCTACTGGCCGATCACCAAGGCGATCTACGAGCTGTTCCAGCGGCTCGGGGACGGGCCTTACATTGCGGCGGCGCTCGGCGTCTGGGCGATGGCGCTGCTCACGCTCACCATCCTCTCCAGTAACAGCCTGCTCGGCCGGCGCATGGGCGCGATCTTCCGTGTGTGAGGTTGCGCCCCCGCCGTGATACCATACGACCATGAGCAAACCCGCGCGCGACGCCGCCGTCAGGATCGGTCCGTGTGCCGTCGTTCCCGTCGCGGCGGTGCTCGCGGGGATGCTTGCGGCGGGGTGCGGCGAGCCGGCGGGGAGGCCGCTCTCGGCCGAGGCGTTCTACCAGGAACAGCGAAGACCGGTGCCGGTCGAGCACCCGGGACAACCTGTGGACCGCCCCGGCGCCATCCGCTACGACGACCCGCGCAACGACCGCACGCCGGCCGCGCCGCGCCCGGCGGAGCCGATTAGCGGCGTTAACGACGTGGTTCGCCAGTCCGTGCCGCCGGGCATGGGGACCGCCCGCGCCGGAGGTCCGCCGGCCGCGACAATCCCGGCGACACGCGCCTCGGCCGTCCCCGAAACGCCGCCCGCCACGCTCCCCGGCGGCCAGTACCAGGTCGTCGGCGGCATCGTTGCCGACGTCAACGGCACGCCGATCTACGCCACCCAGGTCCTCAGCGAGATCGAGCGCACCCTCGCCGCGGGCGCGAAGGACAAATCCCCCGCCGAGTTCCGCCGCTTCGCCGAGCAGCGGATCGGCGAGCAGGTGACCGCGCAGGTCCAGAGCCAGCTCCTCTTCGCCGCCGCCGAGCGCATGCTCGAGCAGCAGGAAAAGACCCAGGCCGAGCTGCTGACCCAGGCGTGGCGGCAGCAGCAGATCACGGAATCCGGCGGGTCGCTGGAGCTGGCACGCCAGCGCGCCCCGGAGATCGCCGCCCGCGCCGACCTGCCCGACAACCTCTCCTTCGACGACCTGGTGCAGCGCATGTACCGGGTCAACATGATCCGCGTGCTGATGCAGAAGAAGGTCTGGCCGCGCGTGCAGGTGTCGGCCGAGGACATGCGCCGCTACTACCGGCAGAACATCGACAAGTTCACCGAGCCGTCGGCGCTGAAGTTCCGGCTGATCCAGTCGTCGGTCAAGGCCGCCGGCAGCCGCGACGCGGCGCTCGATAAGATCGTCAAGCTGCGTGGAGAGATCGAGGCCGGGCAAATCGACTTCGCCAAGGCCGCCGCCGACCCACAGTACAACGACGACCCCAAGCTCCGCCAATACGCCGGCGAGCTGCCCGGCGGCGGGTGGGTGCAGAAGGGGAGCTACCGCCTCGAAAACGTCGAGAAGGAGCTGTGGGACCTCAAACCGGGGCAGATCACCAAGCCGGTGGACGAGGGCGGCGCGTTCTACATCGCGATGCTGGAGGACAAGAAGGACGGGAAGGTCGAGCCGTTCGAGAGTGAATCCGTGCAGGGGACCATTCGCACCGCGCTCTCGGCCGAGCAGGTCCAGGCGATCCGCTCGGAAATGCTGATGGACCTTGCCCGCCAGGCGTCGGAGCGCATGAGCCCGGACATGCTCAACACCGCCCTGGACATGGCCATGCAGCAGTACCCGCGGTGGAGGGAGGGGAAGTGAATGCGTGACGGGATGAATGTGTGACCGCGTGACGGAGTAAAAAGACAGCATGTTCCACCCCCTTCACCCGTCACTCCCTCACCCCGTCACCTCTTGCTATCCCAAACTATTCGGCGAGATCGACTGCACGATCCGGGTGGCGATGTCCACCGCCGCCAGGCCGTCTTCGGCGCTGACGACCGGCCGCCGGCCGTTGCGGATGGCGTCGATGAACGAATCCAGCTCCGCCCGCAGCGGCTCCACGTCGTCGATCTGGAGCTCCTGCACGTGCACCAGGTCCTGGTAGTTGAGCTGCGACAGGTCCTCGATTTCCCCCCGCCGGATCTTCGCGACGGCGTCCCGGATGGCGTCCAGGTTCCCGCTGCGGTGGGCGACCATGCCGTAGCGCTTCTGGTAGTCCAGCGAGACGTACGCGTCGGGACTGAAGACGCGCAGCCGCCGCTCCGTTTTGAGCGCTAGCCGGCTGGCGGTGATGTTCGCGACGCAGCCGTTCTCGAACGTTAGCCGCGCGTTGCACACGTCCTCGACCTCGCCGATCACGCTCACGCCGACGGCGTGGACCTCCTTCACTTTGGAGCGGGCGAGCTTCAGGACGATGTCGATGTCGTGGATCATCATGTCCAGAACGACGCCGACGTCGATCGAGCGGAAGGTGAGGGGGCTGATGCGGACGACCTCGATGAAGCCGGGGTTGATGTTGAGCCGGTCCATCGCCCGTACGGCCGGGTTGAAACGTTCGATGTGCCCCACCTGCACCGGCGTGCGGCACTGGTCGGCCAGCTCGACGATCCGAGTCGCCTGGGCGACGTCCTTGGCAAGCGGCTTCTCGATCAGGCATGCGACGCCGCGCCGCAGGCAAGGCTCGGCGGTCTCGAGGTGACACTTGGTCGGCACCGCGATCGTCACCGCCTTGACCCGCGCGAGCAGCTCTTCCAGAGACCCGAACGCCCGGCAGCCGTACTCCCCGGCCACCTCCTCGGCGACTTCCGGATTCGCGTCAAACACCCCGGCGAGCTGAACCTGCGGCATCTGCGAATACACGCGCGCGTGGAGCTTGCCCATCCGCCCGCAGCCGATGACGGCGACGGCCACGCGGCCGTTGGCGGACGCGGCGCTCCGGGACGGGTGCGAGGTCTGGGCGGTGTCTCCTTCCACGGGTGCGTTTGTAACCGCCGGAGGCGGGGGTTGAAAGGGCGGGGGCTGCGTCGAAACAGAGACAAGGAGAGGGGCGTCGGTGGGTTCGTTTTTTCCGGCGCGTGCGGGGGCGGACAGATTCGGGCGTGTTCGGACATTTTCGGGCGTTGGCGCACGGCCGGTGGTCGGGTGCCGGGGCGGCAGCCTGCTCGGGCGGTTTGGATGCGTGTGTTCGCGGTGGGTTCGATTTTTCCCGGCGCGTGTTGCCGGGCAAAACCGGGCGAAGCCGGGCATTTTCGGGCGGGGGGTGGCGGCGGGTGTGAAGGTGGGTAAGCGAAAAGCGTGTGCGCGGTCGCATTCGGTCGCATTTGGTTGCAAGTTTTCAGTCGCGGGTGAAAGTTGGGGGGGCGCGCGGCGGGGGCGGAAAGGACGGCGGCGGTGCGGCGGGATGTTGGTGCGGAGCATGGCCCCCCCTTTCTGATTCAACCCTTCGGTAGGGTAGCGGGAACGGCGGGAATGTCAAGGATTTTCGGCGATTTCTGCGGCGGGTCGGCGGATTTGATGCGACTCGTGACCGTTTGGTTTGGCGTGTCGATGGATCAGTTGGAAAAGCCTCACAGGCGGAAAAGGGGATATCACCCGCGGTGCAGGGCATAACTCCCCCCGGCATCGCCCCGCGGGGACGGCGGGGGAAGAATCAGTGATGTCCCTTTTCCTCCCTCCCCCGCGACTTGCCGCGGAAAAGCTGAGAAATCGGCGAATCCAATGGCAATAGACCTGGGCGGTCTTCCCTGACATGCCCCGACGCCGGCAGACCAGGTCCGCGCGCTCGAGGAGTTTCATGGTGGCACGAACAGATACCAAACATCTACGCCTACGTCAAGCAACAAACCGCCCTTTGCGGGCAACCACGCCTGCGCGGATAATTCGGACGGGCGGCATGCTAGTTTGCGCCGCCGGTCAGGTTAATCGTAGTTATCCCGCCCGAGCGTCGCATGGAACAGGACCGACGGCCGTTGACCGCCGAGGAGGCGCACATCCTAAGTCTCGTGCGCGCGACCTATGGCGGTCGCAACACTGAAGAGAAAGTCATCTTCCCTGGAAAAGGTGCGGTCATCTGGGCAGAGAACGAATCTGGCGACCCCGTCATCGTGGTGAACCTGACAAACATCGCAATGTTTGCAGCTCATGACCGGCTTTCGGATCAACAGGTCATCGAGCAATGGCTGACGATCCCGAACAGGGCGGGATAACCAGCCGCTGGAATGGACCGGCCCGGCGGAACAGTCCCTGTCGTTCTGAGCGTGGTCGGTGCCGGGCCGGCCATTCAACGTCGGTCCGTTATCCGACATGAGCGACGCCTCCCTCAGCTTCGGCGACAACGTCCGCATCCGGTCAACTCCGCTGACCGAGAAGTTGGGACTGGCTGGGCAGATGGGCAGCATCTACGGCGAAACAACGCCGTCGGTCACCGGCGTTGAGGTAATCGGCGAGGTCACGAACGATTACGCCGTGAATGTGATGATCGAGGCAAAGGGCGAGCAGCTCTGGTTCGCTCCCGATCTTGTCGAGTTGATCGATCACGGCGCCGGAACGGAAGTCAGGATCGGGAACAAGCATCTGGTTCGCGACGCGTCGGGTGAGTGGAGCGAGGTCCCCGGGTCTGAGCCGCCACTGAAGCCCGGGTTCATTCATCGCCTAATGCGAAGTTTCCGCGGCCGCCGGTAATGTCGGATAACCCGCCGCTGCACTGGACCGCGGCCGCGGGAAGTTCACTGTTACTTGATGGTCGTCGGCGCGGCCGCGGCCAGTGAACGGCCTTACGTTATCCCGCAGAGGGCATTTCCGGCATGCAGACAACGATGGGCCGCTGGCTGATCGACCATGACCCCGACGCGACCCGGGCGTGCTATGCCCGTCGTCCGCCTGGATCGGGCTGCACCTGCAACGAGTGTCGCAACTTTGATGCGGCTGTTGGACAGACGTTTCCGGCAGACTTCATTGCATTGGTTCTGACGCTCGGCGTCGATCCAACGAAACCCTCGGAGTTGGCCCACTATTGCCGGGAAGCTTCCGGCCTCCATCTCACCGGTGGTTGGTTCCACTGCGTCGGATCAATCCTTTCCGGCGAGGCTGTCGTAAAAAACGGCACCTATCAGCTTGAGAAGCTCGCCTCTGGGTGCGAATTCGGTATCTCCGCGAGGTTGGATCTCGTCCCTGAAGTATTTGCCGCGCTTCCGACCTTGCAACTGGACTTTGTGACCCGTGTGCCGTGGGTGCTGCCCGAGCCAGAACCGACCTAAAGATCGGCCGTTAGCTGCGGGATAACCCAACGCTGCAATGGACCGGCCCCGCGTTAAGCCGTTCTGGTAAAGTGAGCGTCGGTCGGCGCGGTGCCGGCCATTGAACGTTGATCCGTTATTCACCACCGGCTGACGCCATGCTTCTAATACCCCGGACGCGAGAAGAATCGATCGTCGTCAGCGGTTCTGACGGCGGACTCGTTCTCACCGTGCTCCACGTCCGAGGCGGCGAAGTCTCGCTTCTAGTCACTCATAGCTCCAAGGAGAAACCGGGCGAATTGAATACTTGGACGACCAAACTTGTCCGCGATGCTTCGTTCGAGGTCGGCGGCGTCGCCGAGGTGAAGATGGTCGACGTTCGAGGAGAGCACGCACGAATCGGAATCACTGCACCCGTGTCTGTGAGCGTGCATCGCTTAGAAGTCTGGGAAGCGATCAAGCGAGAGCAACGACGAACGTCGGGCGATGCAGAGGATGGGATGTCCGGCTCACCAGTACCGCGTCCTCACGGCCCGAAGCCGCCGTCGCTAGACGTCCGGATGGATGAACCTCCCGCATCGGACGGCGGTGGTGAATAACCACACGCTGCAATGGACCGGCCCCGCGTCGAGCAATCTGGTAAAACCGAAGATCGACCGGCGCGGTGCCGGCCATTGAACGTCGGTCCGGTTATGCGTCACGGGAAGCCCGTCGACATCTTGGCACTTCACAAGAAGCGCGAGGCGATGTACCGCGCGGACCTTCGCGCGTGCAGGTTGGCCCTCTTCGCCGGATCACCTTCCGCGTTTGCTGTTCTCTTGGGCATAAAGCTCTTTACCCCGCTGCCCATGGGGTGGCCTGCGACGATCCTACCGCCAATTGCGGTGGCGATTTTCGGCTTCCTCGGGTGGGGCAGCGCCGAGTTGTCGTGGAAGTGGTGGTGCCGAGACACTGCCGCGCGTCGAGCGCTAGCCGCAGGCGGAAGTGACGCATAACCAGCCGCTCAACGGCCTTCCGTTATGCGGTGAAAGTGCCGCGCACCGCGATGCGCGACGGCGCCGCAGATGAAGACGGGGTTTCTCCCGCCCCGGGTCTTCCCTAGGGGCCCATCAACCCCACCGGCTGGCCATGCGCGGCCGCCAGGACGCCGGGCGCGGTGCCCGGCGGCAGCCCGACGCCGTCCTGCGGTCGGTTCAATTCTTCCGGAGGGATTCCTGGTAGCGGCCGTACTTGCCGAGGTCCCGCTGGCGCAGGAATTCGATCATTTTGCGGACCTGCGGGTTTAGGCCGTTCTGGGTGTCGAAGTCGGCCAGGGCCTTGGCGAAGGGCTTGTCGCGGTAGAAGAGGTTTCGGCAGGCTTCCTTGAGGGCGGCGATGTCCTCGTCGGCGAAGCCGGCGCGGCGGAGGCCGACGGTGTTGAGGCCGCGGACCTCGTCGGCGCCGTCGATCTTGACGAAGGGGGGGACGTCGCGGTGGATGCGGGAGTAGCCGCCGATGTAGGCGAAGTCGCCGATGGTGACGAAGTGGTGGACGCCGACGCCGCCCATCATGGCGACGCCGTTGCCGATGACGACGTGGCCGGCGACCATGACGTTGTTGGCCAGGACGCAGTTGGAGGCGACCTGGCAGTCGTGGCCGATGTGGGCGTTGACCATCAGCAGGTTGTCGTCGCCGAGGCGGGTGACCCCGCCGCCCTTTTCGGTGCCGGAGTGGACGGTGACGGCCTCGCGAAAGACGTTGCCCTTGCCGATTTCGAGCTGGGTGGGGGCGCCGCGGTATTTCTTGTCCTGGGGGGCGGTGCCGAAGACGGAGTTGGGAAAGAAGATGTTGTCGCGGCCGATGGTGGTCTTTCCGAGCACCGTGACGGAGTTGAGCAGTCGGCAGCCGGCGGCGATTTTGACGTCGGGGCCGATGACGCAGAACGGGCCGACTTCGACGTCCTCGGCGATCTCGGCCTTGGGGTCCACGACCGCCTGCGGGGAGATCTTGGGCATTTCCTCGGAGAACCAGCGGAAGCTCAGCAGCGACGCGAACCAGGAAGGGCGCTTGCCTTCCCGCGGCTTGGGCGGCGGTTCGGGCGTCGGCGGAGGTGTTTCCATTTGGAGGGTTTCCGTTCGCATCGGGTTCCAGTTGCTAGTTGGTGGTTGCTAGTTGCTGGTGACTCGGTCGCATCCGGTTACATCGGCCAGTGTACGCCGCGGCCGCCAGTGTCCCGTACGGCCAATCTGTTTCACGTCAGACGGGCTCGGCATCGACGAGCATGAATTTGATGTCCGCCTCGGCGGCTACCTTCTCGTCAACAAAGGCCTTACAGCGCACGTGTCCGGTACGGCTCTTCACGCGAACCGTGACGGCCTCGAGGATGAGCTGGTCGCCGGGGGTGACCGGGTGGCGCATTTTTACCTTATCCATACTGAGAAGGACCGCAAGTTTACCGGTGTGTTCGAGCTTCTGACTGAGCAGGAGGCCGCCGAGCTGGCCCATGGCTTCGACGATCAGTACGCCGGGCATAATTGGGGTGCCGGGGTAGTGGCCCTGAAAGAAAATGTCGTTAAAGGTGACGTTTTTGATGCCGATCGCCTTGGAGGCATCGGGGTAGATTTCCAGGACGCGGTCCACGAGGAGCATGGGGTAGCGGTGGGGGAGGATGCGCTGGATGCGGCGGATGTCGAGGGCGGCGTCGCGCTGGAGGAGCGCTTCGCGGCTGCGCATCTCCTGCTGTTCCATGAGTTTGCGGGCGAGCTGGTGGTTCAGCTCGTGACCGGATTTGTGGGCGACGAGGCGGCCGCGAATCGGGCGGCCGACGAGATACAGGTCGCCAATGAGATCGAGCAGCTTGTGCCGGGCGCATTCGTCGGGAAATCGAAAGGCGTTGTCGAGGGGGCCGGCGGGGGAGATGACGAGCAACTCCTGTGTCGTCAGATGTTTACCAAGTCCCCGTGCCTGAAGCTCGCGGGCTTCGGCTTCGAAAACGAAGGTGCGCGCCGGCGCGATCTGGGTCTGAAAATCGTCATCGCCGAGCGTGAAGGCGATGGTCTGGCGGCCGATGGGGGCGGGGGCTTCGAAATCGTAAATGATTTCCAGCCGGTCACTTGGGCCGGGCAAGGCGGCGAGGCTCGCGTCGCCGTTGCTGACCTGAACCGGTCGGCGGATGACCAGGGGTTCGACCGGCGCGTCCTGCTCTACAAGTCCAGCGCTGGTAAGCGCTTCGACGAATGGCCGGCTGGAGCCATCGCCGGCGGGCAGTTCACCGGTGTGGCCGCCTGAGAGTTTGACCACGGCGTTGTCCACACCGAGTCCCGCCAGCGCGGCCATGCAGTGTTCGACGGTTTCGACGAAGAGGGTGCCGTTGCGAAGGCAGGTGCGGCGGGGGCGTTTGAGTACGTTTTCAATGGACGCGGGTATGGTGGCGACCTTCCCATCCTGCTCGCGAATGAAGAGAATGCCCGTATTGGCCGCCGATGGCGCGAAGGTGAGGGTGGCGGTATCGCCGGAGAAAAGGCCGCGTCCGGCGAAAGAGACTTCCCTGGAAATTGTCTTCTGGCGGTCGCTCACGCTGACTCAACTGTGGGCCATTCATGCGATTGCAATCGAGTTCGATCCCCGTACGGGCGCGGCGGGGGTGCGGCGCGGGGTAAGGGTCAATTATAACACAGCGAGGTGAAGTTGAAACTTCGACCATTGCCGGAAAACTTGAGAAGGCCCTATACCGGGGTTGTTCTGAGGTGGGCATAAATTCACCCGCGGGGGGGGCCCGGGACGAAAGAGGACCGTGGGCAAAGTTAGCGGACTCGCGGATACCGGGCGGATGTTTGCCTTTGGCGGGGGCGGGATTTAGAGTATCGCCCCGTTTCAAAATGGCAAAATCGAAAGGAGCGCGCCTTGGCTCTTGGTCATAAAGTGAAGCACGCGGGGACGGCAACGGCGGCGATCGCGATGTACGCGCTGGTGGCAATGGTGGTGGCCGGCTGCACCGGCGACAACGACCCCAAGGGATTGCTGGACCCGTCGGTGACCGGCCGGTGGAAGCACGACGCGCTGGCGGTCCGAATCCTGGACCACCTGGATTCGGGGGTGGAAGAGCCCAACGACGAGTTCATGAACGCGACGGAGGTCCGGCAGGAAGACCTGGTCTCCAATCCGACCGACTACACGGTGGGACCGGCAGACCTGCTGCAGGTGTCCATCAGCGACCTTGTCGGGCCGGGGATCGATACGCTGCGGACGATCCGCGTCAGCGAGAGTGGGAACATCACGCTGCCGCTGCTCGATCGGCCGGTCAAGGCCGGCGGACTGACGGAGCAGGAACTGCAGGACACGATCCAGCGCGCGTACCGCGAGGCGGGGATCATTCAGCGGGCGCAGGTTTCGGTGCAGGTGCTGGAGCAGCGGAACCGGACGTTCAGCATCATGGGGGCGGTGGGCGCGCCGGGGCAGTATGCGATTCTGCCGGCGGACATGCGGTTGCTGCAGGCGCTGGTGCAGGCCCGGGGCGTGGCGATTCCGGACCTTCAGTGGATGTACATCATCCGGCACCCGCAGACGAAGACCGGGGCGCAGGGCGGGACGACGACGCGGCCGGCGAGCGGCCCGGGGTCGGAGATTCTCGAGCCCAACGCGCCGCGGCGGGAGCCGACCTCGCTGGAGCCGCGGTCGCGCGGGGCGGAGCCGGATCTGACGGCGGCCAAGCGCGTGGCGCTGCTCCAGACGAACGGCGCCGATGACGCGGCGCGGCCGACGACGGCGCCTGCGGCAGGGGACATGTCCGGGCGGTACATCATGGTGGACGGCAAGCCCGTGCTGATGCGCGGCGCCGACGCGCCGGCGGGCGCCAATACGGGCGCCGAGGCGGGTGGGACGGCGGCGGCGCCGCCGGGTGCGACGGGCGCGGGGTCGCAGGGGGCGGGGTCGCCCGGGCGGTTTGAATTCAACGATCTGCAGTCGCCGGAAAACGCGCGGGTGATCAAGATTCCGCTGGACAAGCTGCAGAACGGGGACCTCCGCTACAACATCGTGGTCAAGCCCGAGGACTTGATCATCGTGCCGAACCCGGCGGTGGGCGAGTACTACATGGCCGGGCACGTCGGGCGGCCGGGGGTGTACAGCCTGACGAACCGGAAGATCACGTTGATCCAGGCGATCACGTCGGCGGGGATGTTCGACCCGCTGGGAATCCCCGAGCGGACGGAAATCATCCGGCGGGTGGGGCCGAACCAGCAGGTGTTCGTGCGCGTGGACCTGGAGAAGGTGTGGGCGGGGCAGATCCCGGACCTGTACCTGAAGGCGAACGACGTGGTGAACGTGGGCACGACGTGGTGGGCGTCGTTCCTGACGGCGGCCCGCGGGGCGTTCCGGATGACGTACGGGTTTGGGTTCCTGTACGACCGGAATTTCTTCGAGGACCCGAACCTCCAGAACAACAACGGCCGGTCGCGGGCGATCGCGCCGATTTCGGCGACGCCGTAGGGTAAAGCGCCGGCGTTGGCGATCTTTGAGAACGTTGCGCCGCGGCGAGGGCGTTTATGCCGGCGGCGGGACAGGGGCGGCCTTGCCGCATTCGGGGCAGCGGGCGGGGGAGGCGCGCAGGTCGTAGCCGCAGACGGGGCACAGGCCGCGGCGGCGCCGGCGGCGGGAGCGGAGCCAGAGGGCCAGGCGGGCGGAGGGGAGGATGAGCGTCAGGGCGAAGGGGAACCAGAAGGGGAAGCGGATGATCCAGTTGGAGTTTTGAAAACCAAAGTCGGGCTTCATCTGCTGGTGCAGCATCCAAAAGCCCAGCCGGTTCCACACCGTCACCGGATTCCCTAGGTTCAACTCGGTAGCGTTTGAACGGGGCTCCCACTTCAGATTCAGGCCTGGCGTTGGGAGCAGCCGTGCGGCTGGATCGGAGCGAACGACGGTCCATTCATTCAACTGCTTCTGGTCCAGCGCCCGGATGCGCGTCGCGTCCACTCCGGTAGTAATGCTTCCGCGCCACGTCGCGAAGCCGCATGACTCATGTTCGAGCACTAACCCCCGCACCCGGGCCGGGTGGCAGCCGAAATAGTCGCCGACTGGGTAGCTACGGAACCAGAGCACGCCGACGCCAACAGAGAGCCCAAGTGAGGCCGCGGTAAAGAGGGTTGAAACGCGGGGTCGCATGGATACTCGCCGGAAACCCGCACGAGTTGCGGATCATCTTGGAAAGCGCCCGTTGCTCGTCTCTATGCCTTCTTCGCGTGGATGACAAGGGTCCTCTTGAATGTGTCTGTCTCGTGCGCCGCGCCATCCACGACAGTCATTTGGTGGACGGTGATAGTGATTCTCAAGGGCTGGAACCCGTCGGCCATTCGCTTCGGACGGACGAGGATGGTCGATCGGTCTTCACCCTTCGGGTTTTTGAACGGGCCAATCGAGCCGCGGTCCGTCTGACTCCCCTCGCCCCTGTCGGGATCGAGCCATGATTCTATGTCGTCCTCGGCCCCGCCTGGCTCTAAGACATAGTAGATGTTTGGAGCCTTGACTACCCTCGCATGTTTCGCCCGCAAGCTCACGTGGATCTTATTGCCGTCGAGCTTGACCTTGATCGGATTCCAAATCTTGTTGAATTCTACGCGCTTTTCCGCGGGCCCATCAATGCCGTCCTTTCCGTCGGCGACGTCATCGATCAAATCGTCGATAGCCCCTCGCTCGAACCAACTATCGATGACGCTGTCGGCGTCCGCTCGGAACTTTGGATCGGTCGATTCCACCATTCCCCAGGCAGTTTTGAACAGCCCCGCATCGACCTTCGGTGGAGGTTCGACATTGAAATTGGCCTCGTCGGCGCCACAGCGGTTCACGTAAAGCGCCTCGGCCGGTTCTTCTCCGTCGGCAGCTAAGAGGCCGGTGGCGACTAGGGTCCACGTGACACTGCTGGCGGTGTGCGCGAAGAAGGAAGTAAGGCCCTGCCAGGCCGAGGGGATATAGTCACCGTCGCGCGAGACGGACCACGTGCTGATGGTGTTGCCGTCGGCGCTAAGGGTGAAGTCGACGGTGCCCTCCATCTCCGCGGCACTGCGGAAGCCGTTGATCCCGTAGTCAAAGATTGCCATCAGGTCCACGTGGGGCGGGAGGTTGTTGAGCGTGATGCTGACGGAGCCATCCTCGGCATTTGCCCAGTCCTCCGACATGCTGCCGCTGACGCCGTTGAAGAAATACTCCTCGTACCAGTACTTTGAATAGAGGTTGAGGATCGGTGAAGGGAGGTTGACGCCGAGGGTGGTGGTGCCACTCTGGCCGGTGTAGGACTCTCCCGGCGAGGTGGCGGTAACGGTGACGTTGCCGGTGCCGCTGGATGCGGCAGTGAACATGCCGGCGGAGTCGATCGAGCCGAGTCCGGCGGGAGTGACGGACCACTCGAACGAGGACGGCTGCGTCCCGGCCTCCGTGCCGAACTGGTCGGCCAACACGGCGGTGAACTGGACGGTGCCGTCGCTGCCCACTTCGGCGTCGGCGGGCGTCAGTTGGACGGTGAACGTCTGCTGGACGGTGAGTGAGACTTGGCTGGTGGCGGTGGCGGTGCCGTTGTAGGCGGTCGCTTCCAGGACGTAGGTGCCGGGGGCGTAGAAGGTGACAGTGTCGTTCCTGGCGTCGTCGATGCCGTTGATCTCGAAGGTGGCGTCGGGGGCGCCGGTCGGGGCGGAGACGACCGACCATTCGTAGGTCAGGTAGCCCGCCCCGCGCGGGGCGGTGGCCAGGACGCTCAGGTCGGCGGTGGTGCCGGTGACGGGGGAGGGGGTGGCGGAGGCGGCGGCGGTGATGGTGGGGGTGTCGTAGGGGGCGGGATCGGCCAGGGCGGAGAGGTCGGCGCCGAAGTTGGCGCGGAGAATCAGGAGATCCTGAATGTCCACGTGGGCGTCGCCGTTGAAGTCGCCCTCGTACGGGCCGCGGGGGCTGTAGCCGGCATTGTCGTGGAAGATGGTCACGTCGTCGTTGTTGACCAGCCCATCGCCGTTGGCGTCGCCGCGGAGGGCGTTGGCGCGGAAGAGGAAGTCGCTGCGTTCCTCTCCGTCGCCGGAGGGGAAGGTGCTGGTGGAGTCGGTCCACTCGCCGTCGAGGGCGTAGCCGTCGGCGTCCAGGACGGGAGCGGGGTCGAGGGGCGTGCCGTCGAGGACCATCACCAGCTTGTTGTTGGGCAGCGCGCTGGCGAGGGTCCAGGTGGCGAGGAAGGTGATGGAGTCGTAGGAGAAGCCGGAGAACGCGTAGTTGGCGGCGTTGGCGTCGCGGAGCTCGAGGCTGCTCTGCTGGACGGACACGTCCTCGCTGAAGGCGATGCGAATGGTATCGACGTTGGTCCAGGGCAGGGCCTTGAGCTGGTCGGTCCCGGCGGGGATGGCGTAGCCTTCTGGGCCTAATCGCATGTATGTGCGCAAGGCGCTGGTCCAGGCGGCGGAATCGACGTAGACGGCCATCACTGCCGGCGGGCCGGCGGGGTCAGGGGTGAGTGTCTCGGGGGAGGACGGTTCACTGGTCGCGGCCCAGAGACTGGGGCCGAGCACCGAGGGGATTTCCAGCGGGGGGTCGGTCACGGTCAGGTTGAGGGATTGGCTGGTTTGCTCGGCGGTGGCGCGGCTGATGAGCGTGAGCGTGGCGGAATAGTTGCCGGCGGCGGGGTAGGTGTGGCGAGCGGTGAGGATGGAGAGGCCTTGGAAGGTGTCGATGGCGGTGGGGGAAGAGTCGCCGTCGCCCCACTGCACGGTGGCGGCGAAGGAGTCGGCGGCGGGCTTCCAATGATTCTACCACTGCGGCGCGGGCGAGTTTTGCGGCGGCGCGGCGACGGAGCATCCCCTGGAGCATGAAAGACATGGTTCCTCCTTGCATGTGCGGCGTGTTGGATTGATTTCCCACGTCAGGCGAGCGGCCCCTTCCCTTTTGTGCGTGGCCCCGGGAGGCGTGGGGGAGATTACCGAATCGTCAGCTTCAACCAACACTGCATAAACGGACTTGCAAGTCTTAATTTTTGCAAATGCGAAGATTTTTTCTGGAGACCGCGCGGGCGACTTTGCAAGACGCCGATGCGAAGCGAAAGCAACAGACTCGGTGGCCACCGTGGCGGGTATGGGACCTTTCCGTTCGGAAAACGGTGGAGGAGGCGAATGCGCTGGCCGCCGGGGGTTTTTCATGCCACAATGTGGGGCGGCTTACAGGCGATTTCGGGCTGGGAACGGGGTAAACTTGTCGGGAATAAGGGGGGAAACGGCGCGAGATTGCGCCGAACTGACGCGGGGTGAGGTCGTAACAGTCCGGTAACCGCTGGCTGCTGCTGTGGTCCGGTAATCGGAAGGCTGAAGCGGGCTGAGCCGAACGAGGGAGAGAGTTCTGAGCGCATCGGTGAGCACAATGTCTGGGGCGGAGGGCGGCGCCGTTGCCGCGCGATCGCTGGAGTACGCGCATCCGGGCGGGGAGCCGCTGTACTGGGGTTTGACGGCGACGGCGTGGGTGAAGGCGGCGATCGTGGCCGCGTTGATGGCGGCGTTGTTCCGGTTCAATCTTTACCGGCTGTGGCTGAAGACGGCGCCGGGGATCGGGGAGCCGAACTGGCAGCACGCGATCTTTGTTCCGCTGGCGGGGCTCTATTACCTGTTCGTGAACCGGGAGGAGCTACTGCGGGCGAAGGTGCGGCCGCTGCGGGTGGGCGATTTCACGCGGCGGCGGCTCGTCGGGGGATTGGTGCTCCTGGTCTCGGGCGTCCTGTTGGCGGTCGTGGGGCCGCTGCTGCTTCACGGGTTTGCCGGTGGGATTGCGCAGAGCGCGGGGGTGGCGGCGGCGGTGCTGGGATTTCTGGGGCTGCTGCTGAACTGGGGTCTGGGGACCGTGGTGCTGGGCATCCTGCTGTTCGGCTATGGGATTTGGCCGGGGCAGAACGACTTTGTCAAAGACTTCGGGATGGTGGTGACGCTGTTCGGCGTGGTGCTGATGATGTGCGGGTGGGACGTGATGAAGGTGGCGTGGTTCCCGATCGTGTTCCTGGTGTGCGCGATCCCTTGGCCGGGGCTGGTGTACAGCTGGGTGGCGCTGCCGCTGCAGCGGCTGGCGGCGCAGGTGGCGGTGGGGGTGCTGCATTTCGCGGGGGTGATCGCGGACGGCTCGGGGACGAAGATATTTTTCATCGGGTACGGCGGGCAGCGTCGGGCGCTGAACGTGGAAGAGGCGTGTGCCGGGCTGCGGTCGCTGATGACGTTCGTGTCGGTGGCGGCGGCGGTGGCATTCCTTTCGGCGCGGCCGCTGTGGCAGAAGGTGCTGATCACGGGGTCGGCGGTGCCGATCGCGATCTTCTGCAACGTGATGCGGGTGGCGGGGCAGGGGCTGCTGGATTATCACCTCGGGCCGACGTGGTCGCAGGGGTTTGCGCACGGGTTCGTGGGGCTGGTGATGCTGGTGCCGGCGTTTTTCCTGATCCTGCTGGTGTGGTGGGTTGAAGAGGTGGAGGACAAGTACGAGCTGGGGGCGAGGCGCGTGGTGGTGGCGAAGGCGGCGGTTGCGGCGCCGGTGGTTGTGAAGCGGGAGGCGGTGGTCACGAAAGTCGAGGCAAAGGCGCAGGTTGCGCCGGCACAATCGCAGGTTGTGACCGCGAAGCCGCAAGCGGCGGCGGTGGCGCCGCCGCCGGTGAAGCGGTTGACGCCGCCGAAGAGTGGGGGGCAGGCGCGAGCTGCCGCCCGCGGGTATGACGCGAAGGAGGGGAGAGCGTGAACGAGGATCGCAAGGGAATCTGGGTTTCGGCTTTGCGGCGCGCGGTGCGGCAGCCGGCGTTCGTGGCGCTGGCGGGGGTGCTGCTGGTGGCGGCGGTGGGGTTGAACGCGGCGACGCAGTACATGAAGTTGTACTTCAAGAAGCAGCCGGTGGCGCTGAGCCGCCCGCTGGAGACGCTGCCGGAAGTGATCAGGACGTGGGTGCAGGTCTCGCGCGACGAGCCGCTGGACGGGGAACTGGAGCAGACGCTCGGGACGGACAAGTACGTCTTCCGGCAGTACGTGAATTCCGCGGCGCTGGGGCGGAGCGTGGAGTCGATCCGGGAGGAAGTGAAGGGCAAGGACAAGAAGGAGCGCGAGGAGCTCATCCGGTCGTACGTGCGGCACGCGCCGGCGTCGATGATCAGCTTCGCGGTCACGTACTACACGGGGATGGTGGACACGGTGGCGCACATTCCCGACCGGTGCTACGTGGCGGACGGGTACGTGCCGAGCAAGTACCTGGAAGAGGCGTGGCCGATCGACCCGCGGGCCGGGGGCGGTACAGAGGGGGTGGGCGTGCGGTTCATCACGTTCGAGGACCAGACGACCAATACGGAGCGGCTGACGAAGAACGTGGCGTATTTTTTCCACTGCAACGGCGCGTGGGAGTCGGACCCGCTGGGGGTGAGGCGGCGGCTGCAAAACCTTGCCGAGCGTTACGGCTATTACGCGAAGGTGGAGGTGATGACGCTCCTGAAGGATCAGGACCAGTCGCGGAAGGTGATGACGGAATTCCTGGCGTCGGCGGTTCCGGAGGTGGAGAAGTGCCTGCCGGACTGGAACGCGGTGAAGCAGCAGGGGCAGAACAGCGGCGCAGCCGCGGGCGTAAGTCCGGTAGGGGTGGGGCGGGCGGCGCGGTAGCGGCGCGGTAATCGCGGAGCCGCCGGGCGCGTGCCGGCGGGTACGGCAGGCGGCGTCGCGGGGGCGTGGCGAGATGCGAGTGTTCTAATATGGCACAACGAGTTAACACCCGGTTCCTGGTAGTGCTCACGCTGGTGGTCGTCGGCCTGGGCGTGACGGGCGTGGCGGCCAAGAAGTTCGTCTTCCGCGAAAACCCCGCGAAGTACGTGGCGGTGGGGGACGACTACATGTCGCAACGGAAGTTCGAGGAGGCGTCGCAGCAGTACGCGCGGGCGCTGGCTCTGAACCCCGGCGACGCGGCCGTGCATATCAAGATGGGTGACGCGTGGCACGAGCTGGTGGAGTCGGAACCGGCTTACCGCGGGAGGGAACTTCGCGAGTGGAACGCGGCCCTGGCGGTGGCGCCCAATTCGGTGGAAGCGCTGACGCGGGTGTTCTCGCTGTACAAGGAAGTGACGGGGCAGATCGCGATGGCCGGCCCGGGCCAGCAGCCGGGGCAGGCGGGGGAGTTGTTCACGAAGCTTACGGAGGTGGCGGCGCGCCTGGCGCAGGTCGATCCTGGAAACCGGGAGGCGGCCGCGACGCAGCACACGGCGGCGGTCGAGCGGTGGCTGCTGGGGATGGAGGCCGATTCGAAGCAGATCGATTCGCACCTGGTGGAGTTGGCGGAGTTGATGGAGAAGGACCCGCTGAACTCCGACATCCCGAAGGTAATCGCGGAGGCGAAGATCACGCGGGCGGCGGAACTCATCAGGCAGGGGAAGTCGAAGCAAGAGGCGCTGCGGCTGCGGGACGAGGGGCTGGCGTCGTTCGACGGCCCGTTGTCGCGGCAGGACGTGAAGGCGGCGACCGACCAGAAGTTGCGGAACCAGTACGGGGTGATGTGGTGGCGCGCGGCGATGCTGTGGACGACGCCGCTGGGGGCGGAACTTTCGCCGGACGCGGCCGGGCTGCAGCGCCTGCACGAGCGGGCCAAGGAAGCGTACGAGAAGGCGCGGGCGCTGGTGGACGTGACGGAAGGGCACTACCTGGACGTTCAACTCCAGGCGGCGGCGTTCGCTGCTCGCAGCGGGGACCGGCCGGGCGCCGAAGCGATCTACAAGAAGCTGCTCCAGCAACAGCCCGGCGACCTGCGCGCCCGGTGCGCGATGGCGGCATTCCTGGGGGAGGAGCGCACGCGCCGGCAGGAGGCGATCCGGCTGTTGGAGGAGAAGGCGGACGGGGCTTCGGCGACGCCGGTCTGGCAGCAGCGCCAGATGGAAATTCAGGTGATCGGGCAGCTGGCCATCCTGCGAATGCAGGCGTGCTCGGAGACGACCGACGCGGCGGAACGTGCGAAACTGATCGCGCAGATCGACCAGGGCCTCAAGGACCTGGCGCAGCGCCAGGTGGAGACGCCGCAAACTTTGAAGCTGCTGGGCAAGTTCCAGGACCTCAAGCACGAATACGCCGAGGCGGTGCAGACCTACAGCCGCGCGGTAACGCTGACGGAGCAGCAGAGCATGGGGCCGGTCAAGACGGTGGATTACGACCTTTTGTTCCTGCTGGGGCAGGCATACGCCAACGCGCGGCAGACGGGCCCGGCGAAGGACCTGCTGTCGCGGGTGGTGATGGCGGTGCCGAAGCACCTGCTGGCGAGGAAGATGCTGGCCCAGCTGTACCTGATGGACGGGCAGATCGAATTGGCTGCCAATCAACTGGACGTGCTGGAGAAGCACTTCCCCGACGATCCCGAGATCGTGCGGATGCGGCTGGCCACGTTTGACGTGCGGAAGCCGGCGGGGGCTGAGGCGGCGCGGGCGTATTACGCGAAGCTGCCGGAGAAGTCTTCGCGGGACCGCGTGGGCAAGGCGCACGCCGCAGTCGTGCTGCTGCAGGACCGGGCGGAAGCGTCGCGGCTGCTGCGGACGGTGCTGGAAGAAGACCCCGGCGACGCGGTCGCCGCGCTGCTGATGGGGAAGCTGCTGGTGGAGGGTGGCCACAAGGCCGAGGCGGCGGGGGTGGTCGAGAAGGCGCTGGAGAAGAGCCCCAACGACCCGTCGCTGGCGCTGTACCTGGAACACCTCAAGGGCGCGACCAACGACGAGCTGCTGAAAAAGCAGGAGGAGATGGCGCGGAAGAACCCCGACGAGCACGCGCGCGAGCTGGAGTTGTTCTCGCTGGCGCTGAAGGACAACCGCCGGGACGAGGCCAAGGCGCACCTCGCGGCGGCGGACAAGGCGAAGCCGAACGACGAGAAGGTGGCGGACCTGAAGTTCCAGCTGGCGCTGAGCGAGAGGAACTTCGACGCGGCCGAGGCGTGCATCCCGTTGCTGACGTCGGCGAATACGGACGGCGCCGGCGGGGCGTTGTACCGGATCCGCCTGGCGATGACGCGCGGCAGGCTGTCGGAGGCGACGGCGTTGGCCAAAGACCTGGCCGACCGGATGCCGGAGTTCTCCCAGAGCTGGCTGGTCTTCGCCCAGGCGCTGCAGGCGAGCGGGCAGTCGCTGCTGTCGCAGGGGCAGCTCGACGAGGCGCGGACGAAGTTCGACGAGGCGGCGACGAAGTTCGCGCTGGCCTTGCAGAAGCAGCCGGAAAACGTCGACGCGGCGCGGGGGCTGATCGAGTGCTATTACTCGTTAGGCAAACCGGACAACGCGAAGAAGGTGATCGAGATCGGGCGGTCGCAGTCGCCGGGCAACGGGTACTTCCGCGAGCAGGAGCTGCTGTACTACCAGAACTACGGGGACCCCAAGGTGGCCGTGCCGCCGCGGGAGGCGATGGTCAAGTACAACCCGGAGTCCGTGACGAACTGGACGAACCTGGGGGCGCTGTACCTGAAGGTGGCGCGGGTGGCGGGGGGCAAAGGGGAGGCGGATGAGGCCGAGCAGTTCGCGGTCAAGGCAAAGGACACGCTGGAGCAGGCGGTGTCGAAGTGGCCGGACGACCGGACCCTTTACGGCTACCTAGCGGACGTGGCGCTGCTGCGGAACAAGCCTTCGGAGGCGGAGGCGGCGCTACAGCTGCTGGCGGGACGCGACGCGTGGAAGGACCGGGCCGAGCCGCAACTGATGCTGGCGGAAGTGTATGGCCGGCAGGGGAAATTGGCGGAAGCGGAGAGCGCGCTGCGCAAGGCGATGGCTTCTTCGCCGAAGGACGTGGAGATTGAACTTCGGTTGTCGCGGCTTCTGGTGCAGGTTGGGAAGGTGGACGAGGCGTTGGCGGTGCTTGCGGGCAATGCCGACAATTCCGCGGTGCAGCGGCAGCGGATCGAGGTGCAGATCAATCACCGGCGGTACGTGGAGGCCGAAGCGGGCTTGAATGCGGCGCTGTCGAAGATGCCCAATGGCCCGGCGGCGGCGGACCTGATGGGGCTGCTGGGGCTGGTGTACATGAGCCAGGCCAAGTATGACCAGGGGCTGGCGCGGCTGAACCAGGCGATCTCGATCGACCCGACGAATACGGCGGCGCTGTACTACCGCGGGCTGACGCGCATGCGGCAGGCCAGGCCGGACCTCCCCGAGGCTATACGGGACCTGACGGCGGCGCGGCGTCTGACGCCGAACAACGTGGACATCCGCTTCGCGGCGGCCGACGCCTACCGGCTGAACCAGGACCTGGACAACGCGATCAAGGAGCTGGAGCCGGCGCTGGCGGGGAATCCCAACAACAAGGCGCTGCGCATGCGGCTGGTGGAGCTGTATTCGGGGTCGAATCCGCCGCGCTGGGCCGACGCCGAGCGGGTGCTGGTCGAGGCCAGGACTTCCCCGCAGTTGAAAGGGGACCCGGACTGGGCGCAGGCCGAGGCGTTGATGTGGCTGGGCCGCGGGGACGCGGCCAAGGCGGTGTCGAAGATCCAGGAAGCGGTGGCGGCGAATCCCGGCAACGCGGCTTACGTCCGCAATTACCTGAACATCCTGATCGCGGCCAAGAATTACGACCAGGTCTTGTCCGAGACCGACAAGCGGCTTGCGGTCAACGATAACAAGCAGGTGTGGTGGCTGTACCAGTCGCGGGCAATTGCGCGGCGGTACAAGGGGGACAAGGAAGGGGCGATGGCGGACTTTGGCGCGGCCCTGGAAACCCCCGAGGGCTCCAACCCTGAAATCGCAAAGCTGCTCCTCCAGGACATCGCGCGGGAAGTCGGGGTGGATTACGCGGTGACGATGGCGTCGAAGCGCGCCGAGACCGAGCCGCGGTTCCGGATGCTGGTGGCGTCGCTGCTGCAGCTGAAGGCGAGCCAGTCCGGGCTGAAGCCGGATTGCGAGGCGGCGGAAGCGGCGATCGAGCGGGTGCTGGCCGACGCGCAGCAACTCGGGGACAAGTACCCGCGGCGGGAGTACGAGAACGCGCTTCGGCTGGCCGGCGTGATCTACCTCGGCGCCAAGCCGGAGCCGGAGGTGGGCAAGGCCGTCAGCGTCTATCAGAAGCTGCTGGAGGTGGCTCCCGAGGATCGGGCCGCGCTGAACAACCTGGCGTGCGTTCTGGCCGAGGCCGTTTCGCCGCCGCAGCCGGCGCAGGCGCTGGTGTACAGCCAGCGGGCGTATGACCTGATGCAGCGCAGCGGCGGCGGAGACGAGTTGGTGATGGACACCCACGGGTGGGTTTTGACCCTCGCGGGGCGGGTGGAAGAAGGGATCACGCTCCTCCAGCAGGTGGTCGATAGCAAGCCCTTCCTCGAAGCCTATTACCACTTGGGAGAGGCCTATCTCCGCAAGGACCTGCCGGAAGAGGCCAAGAAGCAACTGTCGTCAGCAAAAGAACTTATGGCGCGAATGGAAAAGGACTCCAAGCCGGTTGATCCGGCGATGAAGGGCCGGATCGAATCTGCCTACGGGCGGGCGGAGCAGATGATCCAGCAGAAGGCGCAGGCGAGCGGTAGGTAAGCAGCCAAGGCGGTCCCATAAGCCCTTGCGCTATATGAAAATGTGGTCGAGAGGTGCCCGGGAGCCGGTTTTGAGTTAATATGAGGATCAAGGGACACGCCAGAAAAAAAAGAGGGACAGGATGCGGCGAACGTATGCGCGGGACGGGCGTATAACCCCCGTTCTCCCCGCAGGTTTTCCGGACGCCGAGATTTGAGGGATTTTCCGTGGGAGTTCGGTTAGCATCGGCCGCTCCGGAACAGATTTGAAACAGTCGGGAAAGCCGCGCGGAAGCGGCAAGAAACCAGCCGGCGCTACGGAGGGCACCGTGTGGCCGGCAGGGCCGTATTGCCGCCTCGGGAGTTTGTCGGGCGCGGCAACACGGAAATGTAATTGGAAGGAAAGAGAGGGCCCAAGGCCCGTTCAGGATCGCGAAGCGCGGCGGCGGTCGGACGGGACTTCGGCAGGTGCAGGAGTGCAGGAGTAGATTCATGACGACGTTGCCACAGACGACTTCGATCCGTTTACCGCGTCCCGCTGCGGGAGGCCAACTGGCCGGGCCTGTCGGGGGTTATCCCGTTCTGGGCGGGCAGCCGACCGGTTCGCAGATGACGGCCGCGGACGTGTTCCGCGTGCTGCGGGCGCACCTGTGGCTGATCCTGCTGACGGTGACCGGCTTTGGCGTGCTGGGGTACTTCGCCAACGGCTGGCTGATGAAGAATTACCCGACCTTCACCGCCATCGGGCTGGTGCAGGTGCAGACGCGGACCGACTTCAACCCGCTGAGCCAGCACGAGACGGTCATGGACCAGCGGGCGCTGGAAGTGGAGCAGCGGACCGAGGCGCGCCTGCTGAAGCAGGACACGCTGTTCGGCGAGGTTCTGCGGAACAGCCAGGCGGTGCGCGACACGCAGTGGTTCAAGGAATTCCACAACGACACGCGCGAGATGCTGCGGGACCTGCAGAAGCAGTTCCGGGTCGAGCCGATCCTGGATACCAAGCTGATCTCGGTGTCGATGTCGTACTCGGACCCGAAGGACTGCCGGACGATTGTGCAGGAGGTCGTGGACACGCACCTGAAGAACCAGAAACACCGGGCCCAGGACGCGCAGATCGACCGGACCAAGGAGCTGAACAACATCCGGGTGCAGGACGAGATCCACCGGCGCCAGCTCGAGCAGGACATGAAGGCGGCGGCGGTGCGGCTGAGCATCGACGGGATGGGCGCGGCGGGGCGGTTCGCCCCGAAGGAACTGGAGCTTTCGCGGCTGATCGACGAGCAGATCAAGGCGCAGTCGCTGGCCTCTGAGGCAAAGAGCGCGTACGAGACTGCGGCGAACATGATCCAGAACGGGATCGACCCGCCCCTGGTCGAGGAGATGATCAGCCGCGACATGAACGTGGCGCAGTACCGGTCGCAGCTGGACAACATGGAATTGCAGATCGCCTTGACGAGCAAGTCCACCGGCGCGGGGAACCCGCAGGTGCAGCGGTACCAGGACGCGCGTGACCTGCTCCAGAAGAGGCTGGACAGCGCCCGCGACGAGGTGAGGATCAAGGGGCGGCAGGCGGTGCTGGCCGAGTACCAGGGGAAGTTCACGTCGAGCCAGACTTCGGCGGAATCGATCAACAAGCAGGTGGATAAGCTCAAGGCGGAGCTGGGCGAGCTGAGCAACCAGTTGACCAACTACCTCTCGATGGAGTCGGAGCTGAAGTACGTCCGCGAGCACCTCAAGGAGGTGGAGAAGAAGTTGGACGAGATTTCGGCGATCCAGCGCCAGCCGGACCTGGGCGGCGTGCAGTGGATGACGCAGCCGGAGACGCCGCAGACGCAGAGCTTCCCGCAACTCAAGTACACGCTGCCGGTGGCGCTGGTGCTGGGGCTGATGCTGAGTGTGGGCGTGGCGTTCCTGCGTGAGGCGATGGACACGACGGTGCGCTCGCCGATCGACATCCAGCGCGTCGGGCAGCTGAACCTGCTGGGCGTGGTGCCGGACGAATCGGACGACCCGCAGTCGGCGGGGGCGCGGCTGCCGCTGGTGATCTTCGAGGCGCCGCACTCGATGATGGCCGAGCAGTTCCGGCAGGTGAGGACGCGGCTGCAGCACGCGGCGTCGCTGGACACGACGCGGACGATCCTGGTGACCAGCCCCGGCCCCGGCGACGGCAAGAGTACGGTGGCGGTGAACCTGGCGACTGGCCTGGCGCTGAACGGCCGCCGCATCCTGCTGGTGGACGCGAACTTCCGCCGGCCGGAGCTGCACAAGATCTTTGGGCTGGGCAATGAGGCCGGCTTCGCCGACGCCCTCAACGCGGTGGAGAACTTCGATCAGGTGGTGCGCGAGACGCAGGTGCCGAACCTATCGGTCCTGACGAGCGGCGTGCGGCCGACGAACCCGACGGAACTACTGGAGAGCCAGTTGTTCACGGACTTCATCGAGCGGGCGCTGGAGGACTTCGACCACGTGATCTTCGACTCGGGCCCGATGCTGTTCGTCTCGGAGACCGTGGCGCTGGCGCCGCGGGTGGACGGGGTGGTCAGCGTGGTTCGGGCGAGGACCAACAGCCGCGGCCTGCTCCAGCGGATGCGCGACGGGCTGCGGCAGGTCAAGGCCGAGCACCTGGGCATCGTGCTCAACGCGGTGCGGGCGCAGGCCGGCGGGTACTACACGAGGAACATCAAGACGTACTACGCCTACCAGAACGGGCAGCACTAACAGGGCTGGCCCGCTCGGGTGTGGCGAGGATCGTGAGAAGTGCGGAGCGCCGGAGAAATCCGGCGCTCTTTTTCTTATGATTGGATGATGGAAGGCGAGCCAGGGGAAATTCCCGCGGGCGAGCCCGGCGCGGTGCCGCCGGTGTTGAGTTATGCGACGCCGGGGCGCAGCCGGCTCGTGACGGTGGCGTCGTACACGCAGGTGTTCGAAGCGGACCTAGCGCGTCTGAAGCTGGAAGGCGAGGGGATTTCTACTGTTTTGGCGAACGACAACTTTGCGGCGTTGCTGGGGTCGGGCGTCGCGGGGATGGGCGGGGCGCAGATCCAGGTAAACGAAGATGACGCCGCGCGGGCCCGTGCGATTCTTGACGACGTCGAGGCGATGCGGCGGGAGCGGGCGCGCCGGCGGGAGCCGGCCGCCGGGGAGGCCACGTGCCCGCGGTGCGGGGGGACGGACGTTGCGCGGCGGCCGGTGTCGCCGGGCGCGATCGCCTGGGTTCTGGCAATCGTTGGCGCTTTCGCGTTGGCGGCGGATTGGCGCTACGCGGCGGGCGCGTGGGCGGCGGCGGTGGTTTTGTTGTTCGTCGCGGGCTGGGAGGAGTTCCGCTGCCGCTCGTGCGGGTGCGCTTGGTCCGAACAGTCGGGCGACGACGACGCTGATGACGCTGAGGGCGAGGAGGGGGAGGCGAAGCAGACTCGCGGCCAAGAGACCGGCCAAGACTCCACGGACGGCGACTGAATGCCGGCTTCGTTACACCGCCGTGGGGACGGGCGCGACTAGCGGCCGGTCTTCCTGGATCGCTCGGGCGCCGCGGGGGAGACCGATGGTCTTGGCGTTGATCTTGTCCTGGAGGCGCATGATGCCTTCCATCAGGGCCTCGGGGCGGGGGGGGCAGCCGGGGACGTAGACGTCAACGGGGACGACCAGGTCAACGCCTTTGACGACGTTGTAGCCGTACTTGAAGTACGGGCCGCCGCCGACGGTGCAGGCGCCCATGGCGATGACGTACTTGGGGTCGGGCATCTGGTGGTAGAGGCGCTTGACGCGCGAGGCCATTTTGTAGTTGACGGTTCCGGCGACGATCATGAGGTCGGACTGCCGCGGCGTGGCGCGGAAGGCGCCGGCCCCGAAGCGGTCGAGGTCGAAGCGGGAGGCGCCGACGGCCATCATCTCGATGGCGCAGCAGGCCAGGCCGAAGGTCATGGGCCACAGGGAGTTCTTGCGGGCCCAGTTGATGGCGAAGTCGAGGCTGGTGACGATGAGGCCTTCTTCGAAGCGGTTTTCGATCCAGGACATGGGCAAACTCCAAGTAGTCCGGGATTATTGCGCCGCGCCGGCGATATCTCAAGCGGTGCAGGGTTTGTCCGGCTTATTGCCCCGGAAGGGATGTTGACAGTGGAGCGTGGCAGGGATCATCATGGGGGGACATTTCTCGTCAAGGTGAACGCCAATATTTCGTGGAGGACGCAATGCTTCCTTCGTATTTGCCGCTCTTCTCGCGCCGGTCTCACGGTCGAAGTGCCGGCCGGGAGCGAGGGCCCGCGGGGGGGTCGGGGTTCACGCTGGTGGAATTGCTCGTGGTGATCGGGATCATCGCGCTGCTGGTCTCTATCCTGCTCCCCACGTTGAGCCGGGCGAGGGAGTCGGGGAAGCGCACGCAGTGCCTTAGTCACCTGAGGCAGGTGGGCATGGGGCTGGTCATGTACGTGAGCGAGTGGAAGGGGAAGTCGCCGCCGCAGGCGAATTCGGTGGCGGACTTTCTGGACCCTGCCGTGATGGCGAAGAACCCGAGCTGGCTGTCGGCGTTGATGCCGTACGTGAAGAACGACCGCCGGCTTTACTGGTGCCCGGACGCGGCCGAGCTCACGTGGTCGGGCGGCGGAAATCCGACGGACCTGAGCAAGACCAATTACATGGCGAACGCGGCGGTGTTCAACCGGAAGGTCACGGGGATCAAACGGTCGTCGGAGATCATCTACGTGCAGGAGGACCGTTTCCTGTGGAACACGTCGTGGCTCCGGCCGTCGCTGACGTCGAAGAACCCCGACAAGTTCAGCCAGTGGCATTTCCTGAACGGGAGTTTCGGTGAGGAGTATTGCTCGGTTCACAACCAGGGCGGCAATCTGCTATACGTGGACGGGCACGCGGCGTGGCGGCTGCACAAGGAGCTGACGCCGAAGGATTTTGCCCTGACCGGCGGGGCGGGGGTTACGGGGAAGGACAGCGACGATTTTACCTCGGCGCACACGCTGACGTATCTGTTCCGCAATTGAACCGGCGTAGGGCGGGAGGATTTAGACAGGCTCATTTGCGGCCGGAGCCGCACAGGTGGCGGGCCGCCTTGCGGTGGTATCTCATCTCCGCTGGCGCATTGTCCCCGCTCGGTCAAGGGCCAAGCGTTGGCGCGATCAGCGGACGAAATCGTTGGCGGCGGCGAAGGAGTCCATGTAAGCGGGGTTGCGGAAGCGGAAGCGGAGGGTGTTGCGCTGCTCGTCGAAGCGGCTGTAGGAGACGGGGCGGTAGAGGGCGTTGCGGAGCCAGAGGCCGATCAGGCCGCCGGCGACGAGGCCGGCGGCGGCGGCGAACGCCGTCGCCGGGTCGTTGCCATTGGTGGCGAGTGCGACGAGCACCGCGGGAATAAGACCGCCGGCGACGATACCGGCGATGATCAGAAGCACGGTGCGCTTGAGGAGGCGGCGCTGGCAGGAACGGCAGAAAGGGATGCGCAGGCGAATGTGTGGGCGGAAGCCTTGTGAGGCGGTGGTGGGTTGGAGGCAGGAGCAGCATTGGTCGGGGTGGCGGAGGCGGAGGAGTTGGACGGTGAGCCAGCCGCCGGGCTCGAGGTGGGGGAGGCGGCGCTCGTACGCGAGTGTCGCGGTGCCGGCGGTGGGTTGGGGGTCGCGGTCGCCCGCGGGGAGTGTCGGCGAGTCGGGGGTGATGAAGACGGCGTCGGCGGGGATTTCGCCGGAGGTGCCTGTGATGCGAACGGGCGGGGCGGCGCCGGGGATGGGGTCGGGGCGGGCGGGGTAGTTGCGGTTTGGATTAACGCGGGTGATCCACGCCCGGCGGGCGAAGACGGCGGCCGCGGCAAGCACCGTGGCGACCATGCCCGTCGCAACCAGGAACTGTGTCGTGGACTCGTCGAGCGGTCGGCGGCCGCCGTTGGAGGCGACCCACCACACGCACAGCCCGAATAACGCGGCCAAGACGGGAATCAGCCACGCAATAACGAGTAGCCAGCGCGCCTGGCGCCTGAGGATGTCTCGGACCATATCGGCCTGGAGCCATCCGCAGTCGGGGCAGGGGCTTGGGTCAACGCCTTTGGCCAGGAGCTTGGCGAGTTGCTTCTGCGCCCCGCGCTGGGCGGCGCGCTGCGCGGCGCCCTTGCCGAGGCCGTACGGGGCCGAACCGGTTCCGCTGCCGCGGCGGATGAGCTGGTACTGGTACACGCATTGGCACTTCTCGCAGGTGACGAGCTTCGTCGCGGCTCCGGTGGCCGACGCGGTGTACCGCGTGGCGAAATAGATAAACATGGCTCCCTCGAAGAATCCCCGGCGCGTGTCGCAACTGCCCACACGTCTATCGAAGTTGCGGGACCCGTGTCAAGGGCGGCTGTGCGCGAGGAGGTGTTTTGTGAGTTGGAATGCTTCGCACGCCGAAAACGTGTGCTCACGCCTTCGTCGCCGTGAGCCGCCCCGGGCGCAGGGCGGCGAAGGTGGCGAGGGTGATGAGCGGGGCGTACCAGCGGCGGTGGATGGTGATGTTTGCCAGGCCGGCGGATTGGAGGACTTCGGCGTATTCGGAGACGTGGGCGATGTCGAGGATGAGGAGGCGGCCGGCGGGTTTTAAGGCGCGGGCGATTTCGCGGAGGGCTTGGGCGCGGCCGGCGGGGGTGGGGATGTTGTGCAGGGCGGCGCAGGAGAGGATCAGGTCGAAGGTGTTGTCGGGGAAGGGCATCGCGCGGGCGTTGGCGTGGACGAGTCTCACGTGGGCGGCGACGGCTTCGCTGCGCGCGTTGGCGATCGTTGCGGCGGGGGAATTGCCGGACAAATCCCCAGGGTTCCAGATATCCAGCCCGACTGCCAACGGGGAAGACGCGCGCTCACCCGAGCCGGGGTGTTGCAGGCGTTTGGCGGCGGTGATGAGGTATAGGCCGCGGCCGCAGCCGACGTCGAGGATGCGCTCGTCGCCGGTGAGGGAGAGGGAATCGAGCAGGCGGTCGGCCTGGCGGAGCTTGTGGATCTTGCTGTAGTAGATCATGGCCAGCGCGGTGAGCAGGGCGGCGGCGCCGATGCTCATGAGGGGGAAGAGGACGTAGGCGAGAGGCGAGCGGGGGGACCAGAGGTGCAGGAGGCGCGTGAGGAGGGCGAGCAGGCCGGCGGCGGCGATGATGAGGCACGTGCGGATGACCGGCGGGGCGTCGAGGCCGTAGTCGGGATGCAAAGGCCGTGAGGATGGTGGGGATGCGTTTGGCATATGGGTTATGGCAGGCGCATGTCGTACAGCAAGAGGCACGGGTGACCTTCGGCGTCGGCGATTAACTTGGTCGGCGACCGGCCGGGCAGGGCTTCGTCGGGGCGGAGGATGTAGAGGACGCGATGCGTTTGATGGTCCGCGAGGAGTTCGTCGAGCTGACTCCTCACCCACGCCCCCTCGAACATGAAGTAAACCTTGCCGAAGCGGTAAACGAGGTCGGCGTGCTTGAAGCGTGCGCCCTCGCTCTGGGCGCGGAAGCGCGGCTCGTTGAACCACTGCACCGGGTCGTAGTCGAGGAAGACCAGGACCTGGGCGTAGGCGAAGGAGAAGTCCTCCTGCGTGACGACGACCGCGTCGAACTGGTCGAAGCGGGGGCGGAGGTAGTCGCAGGCGATTTGCAGGTCGCAGGCGCGGGTCCGCCAGCGGATGGCGTCGGTGTTGAAGGAGGTGAAGAAGCGGGTGAGGTAGATCGCCTGCGTGGCGGCGATGATGGCGCCGTAGATTCCGATAGTCGCGAATGCCACACGCCGGTTGCGGTCGAAGAGGAACCGCGCGGATTCGACGGCGCCGACGGCGGCGAGGAGGACCAGGGCGGGCAGGCCGGGGAAGGAGCGGAGGGCGTTGGGTTCGTTGTAGATCTGGATGTTGAGCAGGTCGCCGGCGGGGTACAGCAACACGGCGGCGGCGAGCGTTCGCGCGGAACGCGAAGACCTGAACCGCGCGGCGACTACCGCAGCGCCGGCGAGGAGCAGGGGGAGGTCGTACCAGTGGAGCTGGCCGAACCCGGCCGGCGGGGCCTGGCTGGCGTCGCGCGAGCCGTGGAGGAAGAGGAAACCGGGGGAGAAGTGGGGCAGGTAGCGGCGGAGGACTTTGGCTGCGCAGACCGGAAATGGGTCGGTTGGGGACCAGACCCAGGTGGTTTGGCCACGGTAGTTGATCAGGGGATCGGTGAGGTGGACGTAGAGGAGGGGGCCGAAGGTGAGGGCGAGGCCGAGGGCGGCCGTGGTGAGGGCGATGAGGCCGCGGCGCGTGCGGAGGAGGCGGAGAAAGGCCGGAAGGTTCAGGAGCGTCGCGGCAATGAGAAAGAGCGGTAGGTAGAGCCGAACGGCGGCGTAGCCGTAGCAGCAGATGCCCGTCACCAATCCCGCAAGGAAGCAAGTGAGCGGCTTGCCCGGCGACGGCGCTTCAGTGCCGTTGCGGACCGCTAGAGTCGGAGCATCGGCAAACGGCACACGCGCGCGGAGCATCAGGCACACCGAGGCGACAACGAGCAGGGGGGTGATGTTCGCCTCGTGCCCCCAGCGGGAGTTTTGAATGTGCCATGGGTTGATCGCGAGCAACCCGGCGGCGGTGAGGGCGACGGTGGGGAGCGGCGGGGACAACGGCACTGAAGCGCCGTCGCCGGGTCGGGATCGCGGGTCGTCGAAAAGGCGCTTGGCGGCAAAATAGATCAGGGCGACCGAGAGCGTGCCGCCGACGGCGGAGGGCATGCGGGTCGTGCAGACGTTCAGGCCGCCGATCGCCTGGAAGGGGACGAGGAGGTAGAGGAATAGCGGCGGGCGGTAGTCGCCGAAGGCTTTGGTGTAGAAGATCGGGAGGGTCTTGCCGTGCTCGTCGTAGCCGGTCTTGAGCAGGCACCAGGCGTTCCAGGCGTTGGAGGCTTCGTCCACCTGGAGGCCGGGCGGGGAGACGTTGCAGGCGACGAGCCGGAGGATGGCCGCGACTAGCAGGATTGAGATCAGGAGGA
>Ga0308176_10000159_pt1 | contig 46754 bp, 42 predicted proteins | sample PhyCR2_3_FD_203890 | JGI IMG/M metagenome (GOLD analysis project Ga0308176, IMG submission 203890) | Soil microbial communities from UC Gill Tract Community Farm, Albany, California, United States - DLSLS.C.R2 | ecosystem: Environmental > Terrestrial > Soil > Agricultural land | place: USA...
CTTCGCCGCTCGTCGGGTTTTTCCGCCCGACTTGATGACGCCCGCGAAGGCATCGAAGCCTTTCATGAAGCTCAGCGGACCAGAAGCGCGGCCACCACCCCAGAGATGTGCATCCTCTTCGCGGATTGGCGAAAGATTCGTACCTGTGCCCGAACCCCATTTGAAGAGCATGCCTTCCGTCTTCGCCAGATCGAGGATCGACTCGAGTGTGTCGCCGACTGAATTGATAAAGCACGCGGAACACTGCGGACGATTCTCGCCGGGCGCAAGCTTCTTAACGACCTGCGAAGCTTCATCAAAATAGAAGCCATACCCGCGCGATTCTGAGACGCCCACATTGAACCAGACCGGAGAGTTGAAGCAGGCCTTCTGCGTCAACATCAGATGGGACAGGTCCATCCGGAAGTTTTGAACGTCCTCTTTTGTTTTGAAATAGTTCCCGTCCCGACCCCAGTCCGCGATGGTGTCGACCACGCGATGCACAAGCTGAGCTACGCTCGTCTCACGCTCCGGAGTGCCCATCCGGCCATGGAAGTATTTGCTCGCAACAATGTTCGTCGCAGTCTGCGACCACTCCGCAGGAACTTCAACGTCCCGCTGTTCGAAAATAACGGAGCCCTTATCGCTGCCGATTGTGGCGGTCCGGAGTTCCCACGTGATCAGATCGTAAGGAGTTTTGTTGGCTTCAAGTTTTGCCGTGAAGAAGCGCGGGAATGACACGCCGGTCCGTTCTTCTCGCTTGAGTGATTGGAGCGAAGACTTCGCGTTGGTGGGGTGAGTAACAGTAAGCTGTCCCATGAATGGCCTTCCGGGGAGGAGGATCGGAGTTGACCGTCGGTCAACAGGTTCGATTATGCCCCCGGGAGCTACGCCCGTCAATCCCTTAGATGCATGAACCGGGAGTCGAGCCTCAACATATTGTGGATATCTTGTGAAGAACTACAATATAGGGTGACTGGCAGTTCAGATTATGTTGATTCGGCTATTACTCGCAACAGTCCTGAGCGTAGTTCCCGCTCTTTGTCAAACTGCTGTTTTCCCGTCAAGATTCGAGTGGCAACACCGCACGCCGGAGCAGGTCGGACTGGATGGAAGCAAGATCAACGAAGCCATAGCGTATCACCGCGCTCATGAATCCAAAGCTCCTCGCGATCTTCGCCGAGCGCATGATCTGACGTTTGCGCGTGAGGCGTATGGCGAACCGCTGGGACCGCTTCAACCTCGGGGCGATCCCACCGGCATCATCGTTCGTCACGGAGTCATCGTCGCCGAATGGGGCGATCCCGCACGAGTCGACATGACGCACAGCGTGACGAAGAGCTTTCTCTCGACAGTGCTCGGCGTCGCCTATGATCATGGGCTCATCGGCAGCAAAGACGATCTCGTGAAGGACTACGTACCGGGCGCGTACTTCGCCGAAGGCCACAACAGCAGGATCACCTGGGATCATCTTTTGCGCCAGACGAGCGACTGGGAAGGCACATTGTGGACCAAACCGGACTGGGCGGATCGCCCTCCCAAAGACATCCCGTTCGAGAAGTACATCGAGCGCAAGCACGCCGAGCCGGGCACGACGTGGAAGTACAACGACGTGCGCGTCAATCTGCTTGCGTTTGCGGCTCTCCAGGTTTGGCGCCGGCCGCTGCCGCAAGTGCTACGCGAGTACGTGATGGACCCTATCGGGGCAAGCAACACCTGGCGCTGGTATGGATATGACAATTCCTGGGTTAATATCGACGGCGTAATGGTCCAATCCGTCTCGGGAGGCGGGCATTATGGCGGCGGGACGTTTATCAATGCGTACGACATGGCGCGTTTCGGGCTGTTGACACTGAACCGTGGCCGCTGGAACGGGAAACAACTTCTGTCAGAACAGTGGGTCAAGTGGGCGCTCACTCCAACCGGTCCGAATCCCGAATACGGCTTCATGAATTGGTACCTGAACACGAATCGAAAGCCGCTTCCGAGCGCACCCGCGAATGTCTTCTACCATGTAGGAAACGGCGCCAACGTCGTCTATGTCGATCCGGATCTGGACCTGGTAGCCGTCGTTCGGTGGATTGAATCCGGCAACGAAACTCTGAATGGATTTGTCGAAAAGCTAAGGGCGGCAGCAACAAGCAAATGAGCGAAGCATATGAAATCGAACCAGTCGAAGCGCAGAAGCAACTCTCAAGCAAAGGAGCCGTGCTGCTGGACGTCCGGGAACCGGAAGAGTTTGCCGTTGCGCACCTGGAGAACTCTGTTCTGATGCCGATGCAGAGCATTCCACCTCAATTGCAGCGCGTGGAGCAGATGGCGGACGAGAACACATTGCTTGTTCTTTGCCACCATGGCGTTCGCAGCCTTCAGGTTGTAGCTTGGCTGCGCGCACAGGGAATCGAGAAGTGCTACAGCGTCACCGGTGGAATTGACCGCTGGAGCCGCGAACTTGACCCTTCTGTTCCGCGATACTGAAACTCACAAGCATCACTTTTTTTTCGCGTTCTTCAGCTTCAGATCGAGCTTCACAAGCTTGTGACTATCGAACACACTAACGGTTTTCGTCGGGCTGGTCATTCCGTTCGCCTGAGCGCGTAATTCGTAATCAATGTCCGTGTTGAGGCCAAAGAAGTAATATTTCCCATCCGCCTGCGCGATATAAGAACGCACCTGCAGAGTTTTTCCGTCTTTTAAGAGGACCGTCGCGTGGGGAACTGGCGATCCATCTTTACTCAGTACCGTTCCCTGGATAGATCTGGTGAGGGATTCGCCTCTTCGCGGGGCAACAGGCGTCTGCATCTGACCGCCTGAGATGAAGGATGATGTGGCTACGAAAGAAAGAATTGCGATAGGAAGAAAGCCTTCGATTTTCCGCCTACCCACGGCTGATGAACTCATTCCGACGAGCTAGTGCCAGTCGTCGTCCTCGTCTTCATCCTCTTCTTCCTCATCGTCCTCGTCTTCATCCTCATCGTAGTCGAAATCGTCGTCAGCGCCTTTCCCGTCGTCTTCAGTTTCGAGTTCGACCGGGTTGACGCTCGCAACTTTCAAGGACGCGCCGCATTCGTCGCATGACAGAACATCACCCTCGTCCAGATCCTCTTCCTCAACGTCAATGGACGCGTCACACTTCGGACAAGTAACCATTTCTCTTCCTCTTACCTGGTACAACACCAATGCTGCTTGCCGTCACCTCGCGTTTGCTAGGAGAGTGCGCAGCAGCTTCGCTTGTATCGACGGATCATCTGCTCGACGCAGCCGTTACTCCATTCAACGCCTGATCGTAGGCGGCCAACTCTGCAAGCGAGACCGTGACCAGAGTCTTTTCCATGTCTTCGGAAGTCTCGATCATGTGCCGCAGGTGCGCGGCGGCCAGGCGCATGCAGTATGGGTCCGTCAGTTTGCGGCCATTTCTCGCGGTCAGTTCCAGCAAGGCCGGATGCGGCAAAGCGATCACCTTCTCCTCAGGATCGATGCCGTCAGAACTAACTGCAAACTTTACGTCAACAGTATCTGCATGACGAATCGAGATGCCGGTTTGGAGCCAGCGAAACTGCACCTTCCACATGCGTCCGAACGGGTCTGGACCGGCCTCAAAAAGACGGGTCTGGTCACTCATGACCCGATGCTAGCACGCAGGAACAAGAGTTAAATCGAGGTGGATCGGTGCCCAACGAGGGACAGGAATTCGTTGCGGGTCTCGCGATTGTCGCGGAAGGATCCAAGCATGGCGCTCGTCATTGCGCCCGAGTGTTGCTTTTCGACTCCGCGCATCATCATGCAGAAGTGACGGGCCTCACAGATCACCCCTACGCCCTTCGGCTGAAGCAGTTCCTGAATCGTTTCGGCAACTTGCTGCGTCAGCCGCTCCTGAATCTGGAAGCGCCGCGCAAAGACGTCGACAATCCTCGGGATTTTACTCAGACCGATCACTTTTGAATCCGGCAGGTACGCCACGTGCATCTTGCCGAAGAACGGCAGCAGATGGTGCTCGCACATGCTGAAAAACTCGATATCGCGAACAACCACCAGTTCGTCGTATTTCACGTCGAACATTGCGCCGTTGACAATTTGCTGGATATCGGCCGAGTACCCGCTCGTCAGGTATCGAAGTGCCTTCTCGCTGCGGACCGGAGTACGCAGGAGACCGTCCCGCTCCGGATCCTCGCCCACTTCCTCGATGATCTGCCGAATGCTACTCGCGATGGACCCTTTCGCATTCTTGGCCTGAATCTCCACAATTTTGCTTCGGGTCTTGGAGGAACCGTGCTTCAATGCACCTGATTTCGATCTGGCCATCTAAACCGTCACCTTCATTCTTTCGCTCTGCCCCTCATTGTTCGCGGCTTCCGACGGAATCCAAACTTCAAATCCGTTCCGATCCGTTTCCTGCAGGTGCACCCGGCAAAGTCTCGCAGAACCGGAGATGTATGTTCCCCAGTTTTCCCGGATCAGTTCCGTGATCACGCTGGCTATGTTCTCCGTTGTAGGCACAATCTCCCGAAACTGCGGGAGATCCAGATTGATGTTCCGGTCTCTGAAGAGGCGCAGCACATGCTCCTCAACCAGCCTGTCCAACTCAGCTAAGCGGATTGTTAAACCGGTCTCCCGGTCGACTGGGCCCTCCGCCGTAACCTCAAGAACATAGTTGTGCCCGTGGCCGAAGGGATTATTGCACTTGCCGTACAGCCGCGTATTCTCCTCTTCGGTCAACTGGCTGATGTGAAGGCGGTGAGATGCTGAGAACCGGTAAAGTCTCGTGACAGTCGTTCTCAACTTGCCCTACCATCCCGGACCACGTCCACGTACAGATCAGCGGTCTCAAATAGCCTGACCCGGAACAGCCGCGCACCGGGATTGCGAAGCCTCTTTTCCATACGCCGCCAGATCTCGCCCGCGACGTTCTCGGCCGTCGGGATCACACGGTCGAAGGGCTGCACCTCGTGGTTCAGGAACCGGTGATCCATAGGATCGACGACTTCTTCCTCGAGAATCTGCTTCAGATCTTTCAAATCCATCACCATTCCCGTAACCGGATCCGGCTCGCCCTCGACAGTCACTTCCACCACGTAGTTGTGTCCGTGGCCGTTGGGGTTAGCACCTGAACCGAAAAGGCGGCGATTGGCCTCGTCGTCCAACGAAGAAAGGCGACACACGTGAGACGCGGAGAATTCTGCCTTTCGCGTAATAAACATGGCCATCAGATTGGATGTTCACTCAGCGCGATTCGATACTCTGAAATATGAGGCATACCTCATCTGCGTGGCAGGACGTTTCTGCCCATGAGCCGGCTCTTGACTATCACTTCAGCACTCCGTATTCTGCTCGTCCTTTTGATCTCGACCTTCGTCGGGGTAATCGCCTATAGTCTGCGGGATACTTCCGCCAAGGAAGGCGGACCAGCCCCGGATTTCTCTATCAGAGCGGATTCGGGTGATTCGGTTACACCTGTTTCGTTTGGCGGGAAAGTACTGGTCCTGAACTTTTGGGCCACCTGGTGCCCGCCCTGTATTCAGGAGATCCCGTCGCTGGATCGGTTTCAGAAGCTATTCGCTGGATCCGGTGTGAAGGTGGTTGCGGTCAGCATTGACAAGAACCCTCAGAAATACAAGAACTTCCTCGACCACGTGCACGTGTCCTTTGCGACAGCGCGTGACCCGGACGCCGAGGTCAGTTCGCGGTATGGGACATATCAGATTCCCGAGACCTACATCATCAAAGATGGGCGTATCATGCGGAAGTACGCAGAAGGAGAGAACTGGCTTAGCAACGACATCACCAACTATGTCCGTAGCCTGCTATAGTTCCGGTCACCCATGGCGCTAGACTCGAAAGCTCTTCGTGCAATACAGTCGCTGCTCGGATCAGGAGGAGTTCTCATTGATCCGGTCGACCGGAAGCTCTATGAGTATGACGGTGGCGTGCACATGTCGATCCCGGACGTCGTTGTGTTTCCACGGACGACCGAGGACGTCGTGGGGCTGGTGAAGATAGCGGCCGAGCATAAGCTTCCGCTGGTAGGAAGAGGCGCGGGAACCGGTTTGAGCGGCGGCGCCATTGCGCTGTCCGGCGGGATGATGATTTCGTTCTCCCGCATGAACCGCATCCTCGAGATCGATATCGAGAATGAGTTTGCCCTGGTGCAGCCCGGAGTCGTGAATTTGGATGTGACGCTGGCCGTCGCGCCGTTCGGATACTTCTATGCGCCCGACCCATCCAGCCAGCGCGCTTGCACCATCGGCGGCAATGTCGCGGAAAACGCCGGGGGCCCACACACGCTCGCCTATGGCGTGACTACCAACCACGTCGTCAGCCTCGAAGTGGTTTTGATCGACGGAACCGTAATGGAAGTAGGTGGCCGCGTACCTGAAACTCCGGGTTATGACCTCGTCGGCCTGCTCACGGGATCCGAAGGCACGATGGCCCTCGTAACCAAGATCGGTGTTCGCCTCATGCGCGCTCCGGAGAGCGTCAAAACGATGCTCGCTATCTACAACACGGTAGCCGAAGCCGGGAACACGGTGGGAGCGATGACCGCCAAGGGGATCACTCCGGTCGCGCTCGAGATGCTAGACGGACCCATGATCCGGATGGTCGAAGCAGCCACGCACGCAGGCTACCCGCTGGACGCAGCAGCTGTCTTGCTGATCGAGGTTGAGGGCCTGACCGAAGCGGTTGAGGAGCAGGCCGAAGCCATCGCGGAGGTTTGCAAAGAATCCGGCGCGCGGACGGTCCGCACCGCACAGTCCGCGGAGGAGCGCGATCTGCTCTGGAAGGGACGGAAGAACGCCTTCGGAGCCATCGGGCGGGTCAGCCCCACCTATTACGTCCAGGACGGCGTTGTTCCGCGCACTAAAATCGCCGAAACACTGCAGGCGATCGGCGATATCGGCCGGAAGTACAACATACCGATAAGCAATGTCTTCCACGCAGGGGACGGCAACATGCATCCGATCCTGCCCTTCGATCCCCGCAAAGAAGGCGATCTGAAACGGGCAGAAGCGGCCGGCGAGGAAATCCTGCGATTTTGTATCTCGGTTGGCGGGTCTATTACCGGTGAACACGGGGTCGGAACCGAGAAAGCGGAGCTGATGTCGGATCTTTTTTCAGACGACACCCTCAATCTGATTGCACGCTTTAAGAAGCTGTTCGATGACCAGTGCCGGCTCAATCCCGGCAAAGTGCTGCCGACCGGCAAGGGTTGCCTTGAGATCCGTCAAAAACCATCTCTAGTCATCTGATGCAGGCGCAAACCTGAACACATTTTGGCCCTGGGCGCCCAAGCCGGACGTCAAAAGCGTGTGGCTCGCATTCGTCACCTTACGGTCGTTCTCGGCGACCAGCTTAATCACGATTCTACCGCGTTCGATGGGTTCGACAACGATCGGGATGTAGTCTGGATGGCCGAGGTTAAAGAAGAATCCACCCATGTGCCATCCCACAAAGCGCGTACGGCGCTGTTCCTCTCCGCTATGCGGCACTTCGCGCAAGAAGTTCGCGAACGGGGTCGGAGCGTCGAATACAGGAAGCTGAACGCCAGGAATAACGCAGGAAGTCTGGATGGCGAACTGCGCAAAGCGATCACACGCTTTCAGCCCGAGTGCGTCATTGTCGTCGAACCCGGCGAATACCGTGTTGAGCAGCTAATAAAGGAATTGGCGGCGGGCCTTGCTGTGCGCCTGGAGATTCGCCCTGACCGTCACTTCTTTTGCAGCCGTGCTGAATTCTCCAGTTGGGCGAAAGCGCATGGGCAGTTGCGGATGGAATTCTTCTACCGCGACATGCGCAAGAAATCCCGCATCCTGATGGATCGCGCTAAACCGGAAGGTGAACGCTGGAACTTCGACGCGGAAAACCGGAAAACCTTCGGCAAGTCAGGTCCCGGCCTGCTTCTCGCAACACCTCGTTCATTTGCGCCGGACGCCATCACCCGAGAAGTGCTCGGCCTCGTTCAGAGGAGTTTTCCAGATAATCCAGGATCTCTCGAGCATTTCGATTTTCCAGTCACGGCCGCTGACGCCCGCATCGCGCTTTCGGACTTTATTGAACATCGCCTTCCGGATTTCGGCTCGTATCAGGACGCGATGTGGACGGATGAGCCGTATCTCTTCCATTCGCGCATTTCGGCCATGATGAACCTGAAGTTGCTGAACCCGCGAACGGTGCTGATGGCGGTCGAGGACGCTTACCAACGCGGTCATGCCCAGTTGTCCGCCGTAGAAGGTTACATCCGGCAGATTCTCGGCTGGCGTGAATACGTCCACGGCGTGTATTGGCTGCACATGCCGCAATACCTCGAAGAGAACGCGCTCGAAGCCCACGAAGATCTGCCGGATCTGTACTGGACCGGAGATACCGACATGAACTGCTTGAAGCAGGCGGTCGGACAGACGCTCGAATACGGATACGCACACCACATCCAGCGGCTTATGGTGAACGGACTATTCTCGTTGTTATTCGGTGTCAAACCTGCCGAGATACATCGGTGGTATCTGGCGATTCACTGGGATGCAGTGGAATGGGTAGAACTCCCCAATGTGCTCGGGATGTCGCAGTATGCGGACGGAGGGTTCATGGCCTCGAAGCCCTACGTTGCTACGGGCAAATACATATCGCGGATGAGCAATTACTGTTCGAATTGCCGCTATAAATCGGACGAGGCCATCGGAAACGATGCGTGCCCGTTCACGACACTCTATTGGGATTTTCTCCTGAAGCACGAGAGGCGATTGGAATCGAATCAGAGGATGACTCTACAAGTCAAGCACCTAGGGCGAATGAGCGAAGATCGCAAGGTTGCGATAAGAACGCAAGCCCAGCAGTTTCGAGACTCGCTCCCGAAAGGCAACTATTAGCTGTTCCGTGCTGGTCGGTAAAAGGGAAGAGCCGTTTAGCATTTCCGCTAAACGGCCCAGAAAATAATTCTGATGAGCACTGCAGTTATTCGGCGGAACAGCCGAAGTAACTACTATGCGCCCCAGAGACCTTGACCAGCCTTCACGTTGCTCTTGATTTTCACGGGTATCTCTCCTTTCGTTCAGTTTTGAGGCTTCCCTGGCAGGGGAAGAACTCAGAATATGCGACGATCAGCTTTCAAAACGGTCGGAAGTTAGCGCTTCCGGCCTTTTCTATTTCGACTCGCCGCCTCTGGATGACTCTGTTATATCGAACTTTTCACCCTAAGCAAATACTTTTGTACGGAATAAGTAGATCAGATTACGCTGTAACTGTAAGCCCTCCAGTACTAAGTCGTACAGTAATTAACCACGTCGATAACGTTTCCGAAATTGAGCCGCGGAACTGACGTCCGACTCTGTCATCGTGTTCAACGCACTTCGCAGGGGCCCAAGTCGTGCCACTTTTTTTCCGCTTGCCGCGTAAACTTCAATCTCCTCGGCTCCGAAGCAATCGTCGAGTTCCGCGGGAAGCCCGCTGATGATGTCATAGCCGCGAGCGAATGGAGAAAACGCCGGGAGCACGAGGCAGTGCCGGTTCGCCAGAAAGACCGGGACTTTGTGACCGGCACCCGAAGAGTCCCGGATGGCAAGCGCCGGGTGAAGATGGCCCAGAATGAGTGTGTGATCCTGTGGCCACGCGAAGTCCATGCGGTCGCCGTGAGCGGCCGTTACCGAACGCTCGGACCAGGTCACAACGTCCTGGAAAGGGAGATGGGCGAACTCAGCGGCGAAGCGTCGATCATGATTCCCTCGCACGGCAATCAGCTCGGCTCCGGACGCGAGTTCTCTCAGGATCTCCTCAATCCAGGCACGTTCAGGCTCGCAGGGACGCGGAGCATGAACCACATCGCCCAGGAACACGTAGCGCGAGGGTTGCAGCTGGTCGCGCACTCCCAGCAGCTTCTCGCGCGTGCGAGCATCTGCTAAAGGCCCGAGTTCACCGCGGCGTCGCTGCGCCCAACTGTAACCGAGATGGAGGTCGGCAATAATGGCCGTACGCGTTTCGGGGACCCAAAGAGCTCCTGACGCATGAGCATAAAGCTCGGGCGTAATCGGAAGAACCTCAGCTGAGAAATTCGACGGCACTACAAGTTAGATTCTGAATTCGAAGCCGAGATCCCTTAAGTGGTCCACAATGCGATTGCGAATGCGGGTAATTTCTTCGGCTGTAACGGTATGATCCGGAGCGCCGACCTCGAGGTGATACGTAACGCTCTTCTGACCTGCCCGTAGTGGAGGTCCGTCGTATTGCCGCACGAATTCTATGCTCGCCAGATCCTGCCCGCTTCCCGAAACAAGCGCATCCTGTATGTTGGCAACCGGAGTTTTCGTTTCGGTGACCACCGACAGATCGAATCCGCTCGTCGGATACTTCCGGGGTGCTCGGTATTTGAAACGCACTTGGCCCGCAAGCTTCTCCGTCTCGCGCAGGTCGATGTCGAACAGCACCGCGCGGCCTTCAATGCCCTCGCTTTCGAGAATCGACGGATGCAGTTCAAACAGGCGGCCGACGACTTGACTTTGCCACTCGATCTCGGCTGCTCTGGCCGGATGCTCATAGGGACACGGAGCCGCTTGCCGCAGTCTCGCCGACGGCAGCACGCATTCGAGCACCCGCTTCAATTCGAAAAAGTCGATTTCACTTCCCCCGGCGCTGTAGGTAACGGCCGCGGCGTGCGGAATTTCGTTCGGAAGCTCTGATGCGGATCCTGGATGGATTTCGTGCCCAATCTCAAACAGCCGGAACTCACGGAAATGCCGCACGTTGCCGGCGATGTTTTTGAACAGCCCCGGAAGAAGGCTCGGCCGAAGATGAGTCAAGTCGGATGCGAGAGGATTCACCACTCGCACCGCGTCCTCCGGTCCAAAGCCGAAACGGGCCAGTTCAGCCTCGCTCACGAACGAGTAGTTATAGACCTCGCTGAAACCTTGAGCAGCCAACTCAGTCCGAATGCCTCGCAGGTAGATTCGAAACGGATTGGCCGGAGGCACGACCGCCCCCACTCGGGGCGCCTTCGGCGGGATCTCATCGTAGCCGATCATGCGGCCGATCTCTTCCACAAGGTCGTCCTTGTGCGAGATATCCTTCGTTGCCCGCCAGGTAGGTACGGAAACGACGAATTCGTCATCGTGCTCTTGCGTTCCGAACCCGAGCGCGTTCAGGATGCGCCGGATCTCCCCGGCTGTGATCGCCACACCGAGCTTGCGGGACACGAACGGCACCGGAAGGTGAACGGCCGGAAGCGGCGCCCGGGGAGCCTGCACATCGACGACACCTCCCACACGCCGCGTCTTCGGCGAAATGATTTGAAGCAACTCGAGTGCGCGCGCCAGGCCGCGGGTCGTATTTTCCGGGTCCAGCGATTTCTCGAACCGCACGGATGCATCCGTTCTGATCTTGTGCCGAGCCGACGTCAGCCGCACCCCAGATGCCTGAAAATTCGCGCTTTCGAAGACGATTCTTTTCGTCGTGCTCGAGATTGCACTCGCCGCACCTCCGATGACACCTGCGAGGGCAATCGGCCCCTCAGCATCAGCAATCACCAGATCGTCCGGTTCGAGTTCGTACGTCTCGCCATTCAGTGCGGCTAAGCGCTCCCCTTCCCTGGCATTGCGCACGTAAATCGTGTCTCCGGCGAGCTTATCGGCATCGAACGCGTGCATCGGCTGCGGCAGTTCGGCGAGCACGAAATTCGTAATATCGACGATGCCGCTGATCGGGTTCAATCCGATCGCCTGCAAACGCGCCTGTAGCCAGAGCGGCGAAGCAGCCCCTTGGACGTTCTCGACCACGAGTGCGCTGTACCGGGGGCAAAGCGTTAAATCCTCAATCTCAACCTTCAGCTCCGATGATCCCTGGGGAAGAAGCGCCAACTTCACCGGGTCAGATAAAGTCAGTCCGAGAATCGCGCTTACCTCGCGAGCCATACCGACGTGCCCCCACAGATCAGGGCGATGCGTCAGGCTCTTATTGTCGATCTCGATCACCCAATCTGGTTTGAGGCCGTCCAGTTTTTCACCAGAGGCACCCTGTTCGAGCAGGAGCAAACCCGAGTGATCGCGGCTGATTCCCAACTCCGCTGCGCTCGCCAGCATACCTTCGCTTTCGACCCCATCGACCGTTACAGTTCCGATCTGCTTTTCGCCGAGCGAAGTCCCTGGTGGTACCCAGGCGACCCGGGAACCAGCCGTTACGTTCGGAGCACCGCAAACAACGCTGACCGTTTTTCCTGAGCCGACTTCGGCTGTAACGAGCTTATTTTTGCTTCCTTCAATCGGTTCGGCTGCGAGCACACGTGCGACCGCGACTTCGGAGAAGTGCGATCCGAAAGCTTCGATGCCCTCGCACTCGGCCGTTTTCATTGTGATCAGGCGCTGCAGCTCGTTCGGCTCAACATTTAAGCCGCCTACGAGTTCAGAGATCCACTGGTAAGAGAACTTCACGTTGCTTCCATTTTCGGTTGACGCTGACGCGAATCAGAATTGAGCGAGGAATCGCAGATCGCCGCCCTGCAATTGCCGGATGTCGTCGATCCCGTACCTCATCATTGCGAGCCGGGTTAAGCCAAGACCGAAGGCGAAGCCGCCCCACTCATCCGGGTCAATGTTGCTCATGCGCAGGACATTCGGGTGAACCAGCCCACAGGGCAGCAATTCCACCCATCCGCTGTGCTTGCACACCGCGCAACCCTTGCCATCGCAGATCAGGCAACGGATATCGAGTTCAAAACCGGGCTCGACGAACGGGAAGTAGCCGGGCCGCAGGCGTACTGTCACCTCGCGCTTGAAGATCGCGCTGAGAAGCGTCTTCATGAAGTAGGTCAGATTCGCAACCGAAACATCGCGATCCACCATCATGCCTTCCAACTGGTAAAACGTGTGTTCATGCGACGCGTCCACCTCCTCGTTGCGAAACACGCGCCCCGGAGCAATCATTCGCAGCGGCGGCCCAAGCGTACGCATTCCGCGCACCTGGACCGGCGAAGTATGAGTTCGCAGCAGGTTCCCATCGCTGAGCCAAAACGTATCCTGCATGTCGCGGGCGGGATGCGTCGCCGGAATGTTGAGGCCATCGAAATTATGCTCCTCGGTTTCCACTTCCGGACCATACAAAACTGCAAACCCCAACGACGTGAACAGGTCTTCGATCTCGGCCTGAAGCGTCGTAATCGGATGCAGACTCCCCGGGCGGGTACCCGGCGCTGGAAGAGTGACGTCGATCCATTCCTTTTCCAGTCGCTCTGCCAGTGCGGCTTGCTCGAACCGGCGCTTTTTGGTTTCGTAGTCGCGCTCGAGATCCTGCTTTACTTCGTTCAGGAGTTTGCCAACTCTGGCGCGTTCTTCCGGCGCGAGTTTCCCGAACTCCTTTCTGATCTGCGCGAGTGTGCCTTTGCGTCCCAGCGCCTCGATGCGAATCTCTTCGAGACCTTCAGTGGAAACGGCGTCGGCGAACGCAGCTAATGTTGCCCTCCGAAGCCCTTCAAGTTTTCCTTCCAACATTCAGTTCTGCTCAGACGGGCTAAGCGCCGAGTTGCTCCAGTAACGAAGCAACCGATTCGTGCCCCTTTTGAAGCGCCAGATCGAGCGCATTCTGGTTGTTCCCGGCACGTGCCTTCACATCTGCGCCGTGGGCGATCAGGACTTCCACCATCTCACGGTTACCGGCTTGCGCCGCACCGTGGAGGGCTGTCCAGCCACCACTCTGCTGCGCGTTCACGTCCGCGCCGCGTTTTGCAAGTGCGGCGACGTTTTCCGTCTGGCCTCCCGCCACGGCAGCGTGGAGGGGAGTGTTCGCCATCGCGTTTCCCGAACGTGCGTCGACCGAAGCACCATGATCCAATAGCGCGTCGATCAGCTCCGGTGTGCCGAAGAAAGCTGCCAGGTGCAGCGGTGTCCATCCATCACCGTTTCGTGATTCCAGAAGGTCGGGATTCGCCTGGAGCTTCGTGAGAACGCTCTGGGTCGCGCCAGCTACGGAAGCCTCGAAGATGTCAAGCATCGGCAAGATCTGGAGCAGATACGAGGCAACTTCGTTCTGGCGGTAATACTTTGCCAGGATGAAGCTCGATTGGCCGCTTGCGTTTAGAGCCGTCGCCAGAGATGGTTCACCGTCTATGGCGCTCTTCACGCCTGGCAGATCTCCCTTCTTGACCAGTTCCTGGAACTCGTTAACGTTCATGCGTCAGGCTGCCGGAAGGAAGACCTGCTCCGTTTTGTTCAGCTCCCAGTCGAGGTGGTTGATGTAGAAGAGCAGGATCTCCCGCTTGTACTTGGAATGGAATTCGTTGTAGACGCGCTCCTGCCACCCCTCAGTCAGATACTGTTCGGGCTTTAAGTCTTTATCGAAAAAGCCCTGCTCGTTGGGTATGCCAAGGAAGTTCAAGACATCGACGATCATGTCGAGGTGGGAGAGAAGAAATACCTGCGACAGGTCAGTGGCGAAATCCTCTTCGTTCGCCTGGATGCGCGACCAGAACTTCGGAGCCGCCTTCCGCAGAGACTCACTGTTCAACTTGACCAGGCGAGCGCGGAGCTTGAACCGTTCGTAAACCTGATAGGTCTTCAGTTTACCGATAGAAATGCCGCGGATTAGTTGGTCAAAAACTTCCTGGCCTAACGCCTGGAAGACCCCACACATCTGCATTGTGAAAAGGTTAGCATAGCTTCGGAGTTCGCCTGGGCGCAAACAGTACGCCAAGTCGATGATTTATAAAGCAGTTCCCCCGCTTGCGCTACAATCGGCAAGTTTGGGTCGCGTTAGCTGAGCAATGAGTAATCTGATCGTTTTGGGAGCACAGTGGGGAGATGAGGGCAAGGGCAAAATCGTCGATCTCTTCTCCGATAAGTTTGACGCGGTAGCCCGCTATCAGGGCGGGCACAACGCTGGCCACACCGTCTTTATCGGCAGCCAGAAGTTCGTATTAAAGCTGATCCCAAGCGGAGTTTTGCGTCCTGGCGTGACGGCTGTCATCGGGAATGGCGTAGTGGTTGATCCCGGAGCTCTTCTCGACGAGATTTCGGGCCTTGAGAGCGCAGGCATCCCTGTCAAATCCCAGCTTCGGATCAGTAACCGCTGCCACATCATCTTTCCGTTCCACCGGACAATCGAGAAGATCTCCGAAGCACGGACAGATCGCACCGCTATCGGAACAACTTCAAGGGGAATCGGGCCTTGCTACGAAGACAAAATAGCGCGGCGAGGGATTCGGCTGGCAGACCTGGTCGACCCGGATTTTGAATCGCTTTATCGCTCGCTCGCAGAAGATAAGGAACTGATCGCCAGCGCCTTCCACATCTCCGAGCCGGGTAATTTCGACGAGATCCTGAAGCAATACAAGGATTTCGCGGAACAGATCCGCCCGATGGCTTGCGACACGTCGCACCTGCTGAATGTGATGGTCCGGGAGGGCAAAAGCATTCTCTTCGAAGGCGCCCAGGGGACCATGCTCGATATCGATTTCGGCACCTACCCCTTCGTGACGAGCTCGAGTGCCGCGGCGGGCGGAGCCTGCACGGGTACGGGCGTTCCACCCACAAAGATCGACGGCGTGGTGGGAGTTTCGAAAGCGTACATCACGCGTGTAGGGGCGGGGCCATTTCCTTCGGAAGATCACACGGAACTCGGTGAGCAGATTCGAAAGGCGGGCAACGAGTTCGGATCGGTAACAGGCCGCCCGCGTCGCTGTGGATGGTTCGACGTGCCGCTCCTTCGTTACACGGCCGAGGTGAACGGCTTCGACAGCCTGATCATTACGAAGCTGGACGTTCTGGATGAACTCGAATCTATTCCGGTTTGCGTGGCTTACGAGGTGGACGGCAAAACGGCAACGCAGATGCCCGCGAGTACTCGCCGCATGGCTGCGATCAAACCGATTTTCGAGAAGCTGCCCGGCTGGAAGAGATCCACGCGGGGCATCACCAGCCTGAGCCAGTTGCCCCCACAGGCGCGGGACTACCTCAAGTTCCTCGAAGAGAAAACCGGCGTCGAGATCGGATCCGTTTCGAACGGACCGGAGCGGAACGAAACCATGATTGTGCCCGGATCGAAACTGGAACAGCTGCTCAGCTAAAGCTAATTCAGGCCGCTGCCGCTCGCCAAAGTCTTGGGGCGCCGGCCGCCAGGTGAAACCGTTTGCTCTTTGCGAGACCAGTGTCCAAGCGGGAATCGTTGCGAGTAGCCTGCTGATGAATCCGCAATCGTCACCGCAATGGAGCCGGCCGAATCGCATTCGTACATTTCTTCGATTTGCCGGGAAGCGGCGTCCGGCGTATTACGGACGCTGACCGACCCCAGGTCCATAGCGCCTCGGAGCGCGGGATCGTAGGCGAACCGAATTTCGTCCCAAAAGCTGATGTCACCGCTCGGAGTTCCATCCTGCGTGCGGTGACTGCACTCCAGATACCGGAAATGGCCGACATCGTGAACCGGCGTGTAGTGCCGGCGCCGCACCAAAGGAGGCTCGCCGGCAGTGGGTAATGAAAGCCCCTTCTCGAAGACTGCGTCGAACACGATTCGGTGGCCATAATCTGCTTCGCGCCACACACCGAAGTAACGCGCCAATTGCTCCTGCACCTCGTACTTCCCTGGCTCATCCGCTTGGATCGCGAGCCCGATGGCAGTAGCAGAACGCGTATAGGCTGACCTTCGAACGCGCCTTCCGAATCGTTCTCGCAGAACGCGGGAAACCAGCGGCAACTCACTGCCGCCGCCCGTTACGTACAGTGCTTCAAACTGCGTGGGCTCAATCTTATTCAAGAGATCCTCGGCAGCGGCCAGGGTCTCTTCGACCAGCGGCCTTGCCCGGTCGTAAAATTCCGACACGGGTATCTGAACACTCGGCCAGGTCGGGTCCACAGAGTCAAGATCGACCGCCACGCGGCGCGTATTCGGATGCAGCGATTCCTTCTTAGTGCGGCATTCCTCAAGCAGTCTGAACCAGGCCGCCGCCGGAATGCTGTTCCGTGTCTCGCTCCCGAGTCCGGCCGCCTCTAGAGCCAGATCCGCCAGGATTTGATCGAAATCGTCACCGCCGACCGTCGCTATACCCTCAGAAGCAATGACGTGATGAACGTTGTCGTCCAGAGTGACAAGCGACGCGTCGAAGGTACCGCCCCCAAGATCGTACACGAGGATCGTTTCACGGCTCGTCTTTGTTTGCCGCTGCCTGTGCCCGAACTCGATGCTTGCTGCGCTCGGCTCATTCAAAACCCCGAGCACCGTAAACCCGGCATTGCGGAACGCTTCCACGGTCAGAAAACGCTGGTTGGTATTCGCATGCGCCGGGACGCCGACCACCACTTCCAGAGGCTCATGAGGCTTGACGTGGAGCGTGGAGTTCGCCCGTAGAGCGGAGGCGAGCGCCCCCACAAGTCCGTTCAACAGATCGGTCAGACCCACTTTTTGCTCTCCCAGGTCGAGACTTGTATGCGGGCCGGCATCCTCCAGAAGACGCTTGATGGAACGGACTACCGTCCAGGAACTGTCGGCCTGCGTGTCCCAGGCATTCCAGCCGTAGAGCCGCTCTTCTCCGTGCAAGGCACAAAGAGAGGGATACCAATCGGCAGTCGAGCCATCCGCGAGATCGAAGGAGACCAGGGGGAAGTTTCCTCGATCTGCGGCCGCGACAACGATACGATTCGTGCCGAAGTCAATGCCTAACTTCATCCACTCATTCTAAAGGTGAGGTCCGAAACGTAAAAAGCGATCGCGTTAGCCCCCGGTAGATGCCTTTTTAGTACCCATGACTAGTCCTGAATCAGACATTCTGCCGCGCAGTAAGCCTGGCCTTGCGCTAGAATGATCCCCTACGCTGTTTAGACGAGGAGAAAGCATGGCATTGGTTGCGAAGACTCGACGAGTAGGAAACGTGGACGTGATCGATCTGTCCGGCAAAATCACGCTGGGCGAAAATACCGGGATTCTCCGCGACGAGATCCGGTCATTGCTTGCACAAGGGCAGAAAAATATTCTCCTGAATATGGGCGGTGTCGGCTACGTCGATAGTGCCGGTCTGGGCGAGCTGGTCGGGGCTTATACGACGGCCACCAACCAGGGCGGTGCGGTTAAGCTTCTCAACCTGCAGACCAAGATGAAAGATCTCCTGCAGGTCACGAAACTCCACACAATCTTTCCTGTATTTGAGGACGAAAAGGCCGCAATCGCCAGCTTCGGCCAGGCTGCGACTGCCTGAATTTCAAACACGTATGGGTCTGATCCGGTAATCGTTCACGCTCGGCATTCGGATTACTTTACACATCTCGAATAATCTGGACCGTGCCCGTTCACCGATCCGTTCTTCGAGCGTTGTACGAAAGGAGCGTGCGCCGGGAATTCCGGACTTTTCAATCTGCGCTCCGCCGATGTCGGGATCAACCAGGTTTGTGGTCGCAATCAGTGGCTTTCGGTGGTTGTAGCGATGCGTGACAATCGCAGTCACTGTATCCTCGACCCAATCTGTGACGCGATGTGCTCCCAAGTCGTCGAGCAACAATATTTCCGTCTCGAGAGCCGTCCGGTAAGCCTCGCGGTTGCTGGTACCTAGTGTCTCGTTGTACGCAGAGCGGATTTTCTCGAGGAGATTCTGGTAATCGAAGAAGATACCCTCGTGCCCGCGGGCAATTAGAAGCTTCAGCGCAGAAACGGCCAGATGCGTCTTGCCCGTTCCGGGGGGACCAACCAGCAACAAGCCTGGTTTTGAATTCTTAGGGTAAGCGCGGGTAAATGCCGCCACTGCCAGCATCACGTCCGCGAGCCCACGCTGGGCGGTGGGGTTGTCCTGCGGAAGGTGAAAAGTCTCAAACGATACGCGTTTGTAATTCTCCGGGATCTGGGCTTTGCCTTCCAGTTGCTCGGCGTGAGCTTCGGCCACACACGGACATCGGTCTGCAGCCGAAATGCCGTCCTTCTCCGAGACAATCCAGCCGGTACCGCCGCAAGATTTGCAATCTACCTTCGCCATACCGAGCTCTACTCGACAACAACGAGCCTGTGGTTAGCAGCAACAGTTTCGCCTTCTGAGACGTGCAGCTTCGATACGATCCCTGACTTTGGCGACTTCAACTCGTTCTGCATTTTCATTGCTTCGATGACCAACAGGCTTTGACCCGCAGCTACTTCCGCTCCGGGCTGCACCAATAACGCGATGATCTTCCCGGGCATTTGGGCTCGCACCTCAATGGGTCCCGAACCGGCATCCGAGCGCTGCCTGTCCGCGCGATCGCGCTTATCGGCGATGCTCAGGAACAACCGGCGGCCCGCAGAAGCCGCCTCGTATTGCCCTTCGTTTTTCGAAAGATTAAGCGTGATGCTCCTGGTTCCGAGGAGGACCGAATAGACGCTGGGACTCACGGGCACGAGCGAACCTTCGCCTGAGAACTCCGCGCTTCCGGCAATTTTGTACCGGAACGACCGATCGTTTTCCTGAAGCTCCAATTCGAACGTATCGCCGCCAGCCTCCACCGTAAACTTCACTGCAGGAGCCCTCGTACCGCATTGGCCCGCCAGGCACTCGCCGGTGAAGGTCGCGCCCCAACTTTGGATTGCGCCAGCTTCGCTTCAGTGGAAGCGGCCGCAACCATGCTCGCGAGGAGAGCGGGTTGCGGCATCTCCGGAGACTTCCAGTCCCGCATGAAGCGATCGAGGAATCCAGTATCGAGCCGGCCCGCCCGGAATGTCTCGTCTTTCATGATGGCTTCGAAAAGTGCCAGATTCGTGGTGATGCCGCCCACACGATACTCGGCCAATGCCCGCCTCATCCTCTCGATTGCTATTTCACGAGTTTGGCCCCAAACCGTCAGTTTGGCGAGGAGCGGATCGTATTCGATCGGCACGGTCCAGCCTTCGTACACGCCTCCGTCAACCCGAACGCCAGGGCCGCCGGGCTCCGAGTAATGAACCAGCCTTCCGGGACTCGGGAAAAAGTTATTCTCGGGATCTTCAGCATATAAGCGGCATTCCATCGCGCAGCCGCGCCATTCGATGTCTTGCTGTTTCACTCTGAGGCGCTCACCCGCTGCAATCCGGATCTGCCAGTGAACCAGATCCAGGCCGGTTGCCCATTCTGTAACCGGATGCTCGACCTGCAGGCGTGTATTCATCTCGAGGAAGTAGAACTTCCCCGACTGATCCGCCAGAAACTCGAGCGTTCCGGCGTTGAAGTACTCGGCCGCCCGCGCGATCTTCAGTGCGGCCTCACCGATTGAGCTTCGCAAGCCAGGCACGACGGAGGATAAGGGCGACGGACACTCCTCGATTACCTTTTGGTGACGCCGCTGCACGGAACACTCCCGCTCGCCCAGATGAATCAGGTGTCCGTACTCATCCCCCAATATCTGGACTTCGATGTGCCGGGGCTGCTCGATGAGCTTTTCGAGGTAGACTTCGCCTGAGCCAAACGCGCGTTCCGCTTCACTCGACGCGCTGCGAATCGCGCTCTCGAGTTCCCTTTCGCTATCCACGCGGCGCATCCCCTTTCCGCCGCCGCCGGCCGAAGCCTTCAATAAGACCGGATAGCCAATTTCGTCGGCGATCGTTCGTGCTTCCTCGACTGTTTGAATCCCCTGTTCGGTCCCCGGGACCACAGGAGCACCCACTTCCAAGGCAACCCGCCGCGCCCCTGTCTTCGATCCCATACGTTCGATGGAACGCCAGGACGGACCGATAAACTTGATGCCCGCGGTCGAACATGCTTGGGCGAATCCGGCATTCTCGCTCAGAAATCCGTAGCCCGGATGGATCGCCTCCGCTCCGACACTGCGGGCAGCTTCGATGATGCGAGACTCGACGAGATAGCTCTGAGCCGACGGCGCGGGACCAATCGGAACGGCTTCGTCTGCCGATTGCACGTGGAGAGCCGCGCGATCCACGTCCGAAAATACCGCGACGCTGGGGATCCCAAGTTCCCGTAGCGCACGAATGACCCGAACGGCAATCTCGCCGCGATTGGCGACAAGAATCTTCTTAAACACTGTCATCGTAGTCGACCGAAACAAGAAAAAGTCCGCTCGGCGGCGCACTCGGACCTGGCCTGGTGTTTTGAGGAGAACGGAGCCGGGCAAGCACGTCGTTGCGGTCGAGGTTACCCTTCCCTACCTCAAGCAGCACGCCCACAATATTCCGCACCATGTGCTTTAGAAACCCGGAGCCGCTGACTTCATAAATGAGCATCGCACTTTCGCGTTTCAGAAGAGATGAGAAGATACGGCGCACTCTGGAACGCCCGGGCGAATCGCTGGGATCGCTCGCCGCGAATGCCGTAAAGTCATGCTCTCCCTCGAGTAGCGGAGCGGCTTCGCTCATCGCAATTTCGTTCAACGGGTACGGGTGATGAGTGACGAAATGCCGTTCGAACGGCGGACAGACCTCATCGCGGAAAATCCGATACCGGTATAGCTTCTTCTTGGCATCGAAGCGGGGATGAAAAGCGGCCGGCACTTCGGTTACCGAGCTGATTCGGATTGATTTCGGCAGAAGCCGGTTCACCGCCCGCCGGAAATTGTCGGCTGGAATGGGATTCGAAAGCGAAATCGCCGCTACCTGGCCCAGGGCGTGAACACCGGCATCCGTTCGTCCGGAACCGATAACGTCCACATGCCTGCCTTCCATGCCGCTGATGACCTCTTCGAGAAAACCTTGTACCGTCGGCAATCCCGGCTGAATCTGCCAGCCGTTGAAGTCCGTGCCGTCGTAAGCAACTTGAAACCGAAGTCTGCGCACACGGGTAGGAGCCTAGATAAGCCGCGAGCCTGGTTTTGTCACAGGGAGCCCTTGCCGGCACAGCGGGCAGTCTTCCGCGTTGTAGGTCTGAGGATGCATCGTTTGGAGCGAAACACGCTGGACCCCAACATCCGCAGTGTTCCCACTTCTGTCAATAATTGATCCGGCGGCCAGGACCTCGGCCCCAAGTGTACTCAGGAGCCGTATGACCTCCTTCGTGCTTCCGCCGGTCGTGATGACGTCCTCGATCACTACGGCGCGGTCCGCCGGCTTCAGTTCGAATCCGCGGCGCAATGTCATTTCCTTCGTGGACGGGTCACGTTCGGCGAAGAGAGCGCGCACACCTAACGCTCGACCCACTTCATGGCCGATCACAATTCCGCCAATTGCCGGCGATACAACCACGCTCGCAGCATTGCCGTTGAGCTTCCCTTCGAGGGTCGCCGCGAGATCGCGCCCGAGAGCCTCCGCGTATTCGGGATAAGCCAGCACCTTCGCGCATTGCAGGTACTCTCCGCTATGCAGCCCGCTCGTCAAACGAAAGTGACCTCGCAGGTAGGCACCTGTCTTCTCAAATAGATCCATCACGGAAGAGGGCGTCACAGCCGAAAGGATAACAAGGGGATTGTTCCCTTCAGCCGCTTTGGTGTTCGAACGAAGAACAGCCGGTCCCAATAACGGACATTCAACCGCACTGTCTGCCGCCGGGCTGCCCGCTACGCGACAAAACACGGCGATTCAACTTCCTTTCATTTGGCCGTGCATTTGCCTGTAGAAGCATGCTGGATATAGCCGGGAAGACCCGGCCACGGCTGTTTGCTGCGATACCATGAGAGATCAATCGAAGGTTTGCGGAACCTTGGGAACTTGCCGTTCGTTTTGAAAAGAGTGGCAAACAGTGGGGTCGCCGGCAATCTGGTCTTGCATTCATCCGGTGCGAATGGCCGCGGCAAGTTTTTTCTTTTTACGTGAGGAATTTGGCACTCTTGATAAGACGATTCGAAGCACCTCTGCGCTTAGCATGCAGCTTACTTTTGCTTGCCGGTTCTGTTCCAGCCGAGAACGCCGTTAGGATCGAGCCTCCAAACGGAGGCTTGGGCTGGCTGACTCGCCCTTATCAGCGCCGTCAAATCCCGGCCATCAATCTCACGAACACGGACCGTTTGCAACAGCTTGTGCGTGGAGGCAATCTTTACCTTTCTGGCCAGGATGTGATCGCGCTTGCCCTCGAGAACAACCTCGACATTGAGATTCAACGTTACGGTCCTCTGTTATATCGCCAGGTCACGAAGCGCGCTGAAGGCGGAGGACTGCTTCGCACAGTGGGTGTAGGTGTAGCACAAGGTCCGACAAGCGTCAGCCTCACTGGCGTCAGTGTGAACGCGAGCGGTGGTGCAGGAAGTAGCGCAGCGGTTACTTCCCAGGGCGGAATCTTGACACAGCTCGGATTTACTTCTCCAAATTTCGATCCGACCGTTTCGTTCAACGCGAACTTTGCTCACACCACCAGCCCGCAGAGCAACACCATTCTGACCGGGACCACCGCTTTGATCAACGACAGCCGTGCCTTCCAGGCTGCGTATACACAGAACTTTAACTTCGGCATGACTGCCGGATTGACGTACTCCAGCACCCGCAACAGATTCAACAGTGCGAGCTTTACACTGAATCCCTACACGCTCGGAACCCTCGATCTGCAGATCTCTCAAAATCTGCTCCAGGGTTTTGGTCGCGCTGTGGGCACCAAGAACATCCGCGTTGCCAAGAACAACGAGAAGATTTCAGATCTCCAGTTCAAGCAGCAGGTAATCACCACCGTCTCAGCCGTCCTGAATCTCTATTGGGATCTCGTCAGCTTCAACGAAGATCTGAAAGCCCGCCGCAACGAACTGGCGACTGCGCAGGCACTCTTCGAAGACAACAAAAAACAGGTCCAGATTGGGACCCTCGCCCCCATTGAGGTCACCCGCGCGGAATCGCAAGTCTACGCGAGCCAACAGGATCTGCTGGTATCGCAAACCAACCTGCTGCAGCAGGAGACCGTACTGAAGAATGCGCTGAGCCGGAATGGTGTAGCCAGCCCGGAACTCGCGGATGTGCACATCATTCCTCTGGATACATTCAAAGTGCCCGGACAGGAGCAGAGCAAGCCTCTTGAGGAGCTCGTAACTCAGGCACTCGCGAATCGCGTCGAGATTTCGCAAAACAAAATCAACATCGAAAGCAGCAAGATGAGCCTGGTCGGGGTCAAAACCTCCTTGAAGCCGACCCTGCAGGCTTTCGTGGATGTCAACAACAACGGCCTTGCGGGTTCCCCGAACTTCCTCGTTCCGGGAGCGATCGCAGATCCATTCCTGGTGGGCGGCTATGGCGATCTGCTCAGTCAGATCGCCCGGCGTAATTATCCCAGCTACTCGGCCGGTTTCTCCTTGAATGTTCCGCTTCGGAACCGGGCCGCGCAATCGGACTACACGACTACGGTGCTTGAGCTTCGGCAAAGCGAGCTCGGTTTGCAGAAGGCCGTCAACCAGGTCAGGGTCGATGTGCAAAATGCCGTAATCGGTTTGCAACAGGCGCGGGTCCGGTATGACGCGGCTGTGAAGGCGCGGATACTCCAGCAACAGACGCTCGATGCGGACAAGAAGAAGTACACGCTTGGCGCATCAACTGTATTTCAGGTCGTACAGGATCAGCAGACACTGGCGACAGCCGAAAGCAACGAGACACAGGCTCTCGCGAACTTTAGCCATGCGCAGATCGCGTTTGATCAGGCGCTCGGAACGACGTTGGACGTGAACCATATCTCGATCGACGAGGCACTGTCGGGAAAGGTCAACCGGCCCTCGGTTCTTCCGGCCAAATTGCCTGAGCCCCAACCGGAGCAAAAGAAATGAAGCTACGAGGCCGGAAAGGATCGATGAAATTCCGAAAGCTCGTCGCTTCGGCCCTTTGCTTCTCGAGCGCCGGACTCCCGTGCTGGTCGCAAGAGTCCGCAATCGCTCCAGAACGTCCCAGCGCGAACATCTTCTTCCGCCCATATGAAGCGGAGTTGATTCCACCAATACGAACGTCGAACTCTCTTCGTTTGCGCGACCTTGTGCGTGGCGGGAAACTCTACCTTACCGCCCAGGACGCAATTGCTCTGGCGCTCGAAAACAACATCGACATCGAATCCGCCCGCTACAATCCCCTGATTCTCGCAGCTCAGGTGAGGCGTGCAGAGGCGGGTGGAGCACTCGCGGGCGTGCCCAGTGCTCGTTCGCAGTCAGGTACCGTCCAAAGCGGACAAGGCGTTGCCGGAAGCCAGGCGGCCGCGGGCGTCAGCGGAGGCGGCAACGCACAACAATCGACGACAACAAACGCGACCATTACCCAGATCGGGCCAGTCACCCCGACGCTCGATCCTGTATTTCAAGACCTCCAGACATACAGCCATCAATCGGCGCCGCAAGCCAACCCGCGTCAAAGCCAGGTTCTGAACCTCATCAGCAACACGAGGAACTACACCACCTCGATCTCGCAAGGATTTCTCACCGGCGGCCAGGTAAGTCTCACATATAAAGATTCATACCTGAACGAAAACGCGCCGACGGACGTGTTGAATCCCACCTCAGGCGTGAATACACAGCTCCTGTTTCAGCACAACCTGCTGCGCGGATTCGGTGTAGCGGTCAACAGCCGAACGATTACGGTAGCCAAAGCGAATCTGGCTCTATCGGACACTACGTTCAAAGCGGAAGTCATCTTGATCGTCGCCAACGTGCTGAATCTGTACTACGGGCTAGTGGCCGATTACGAAGACCTGAGGGCAAAACAGAGCGCAGCCGCGGTAGCACAGCGATTCTATGAGGACAATCAGAAGCAGGTTCAAATCGGCACCATGGCACCGCTGGACGTGACGACTGCGGAAGCACAGCTCGCATCCAGCCAGCAGGATCTGGTGGTATCGCAGACCACCCTGGCGCAGGAACAAGTCCAACTTAAGAACGTTTTGAGCAGAACCGGAACCGCGGACCCGCTTCTCGCAAACGTGGATATCGTTCCTCTCGATCGCATTGTGGTCCCCGACCAGGACAACACGCCCCCGATGAAGGAACTGCTCGCCACGGCAATGGCGAACCGAACCGATGTGGCCACACTGAACGCAAATTTCTCGAATGCGGAGATCAGTGCGCTTGGCACACAAAATAGCGTGCTTCCACAGCTGGCGGTAACCGGGAGCGCCACTACCCAGGGACTCAGCGGTAGGCCGCAACTCGTCCCGGTGCTCCGGAACACAGGGCAAACAGCGGTCGGCTCGGGGCCTAAGTCAGGGTTCGTAGCTTGCTCAATTTCACCTGTCGGACTCTGCCAGGTCGCAGATCCGTATTTCGACGGTAATATCGGCACCGCTCTCGGACAGATGGTGCGCAGAAACTTTCCCAGCCAGCGGGCGGGGGTTTTCTTTAGCGCGAACGTTCTCAACCGTTCCGCCCAGGCCGACAACAATATCGACCAGTTGTCCCTGCGGCAAACAGAACTCCGGAATAAGCGGAGCTTGAACCAGATTGCAGTCGATCTGTCGAACCAGGTGATCGGCCTCCAACAAGCCCGGGTTCGCTACCAGGCCGCTGTGAGGAACCGGATCCTCTCGCAGCAACTACTGGACGCAGAACAGAAGAAGTTCGCTTTGGGCGTCTCGACGACCTTTGCGGTCGTGCAGCAGCAGCGGGATCTCGCCACTGCTCAGTCCTCTGAAGTAGCCTCGCTGGTGGCCTACAGCAACGCCAGGATCGCTCTGGACCAGACGGTCGGGATGACTTTAGAGCAGAACCACATCTCCGTTCACGAAGCTCTGGAAGGCAAAATTCAGCGGCAATCCACGCTTCCGGCAAACCTGCCCGAGAAACCCTAGCCGGTACTAGGTCCAAGTTCTAGGCTTCCGTTTGTGCATGGTAGGGACGGAGCGGTCTAGTAAAAAATGCGCACGGCATACGTGCCAACAGCCCCAAAAAGCACATATTTCGGGCTCTTTGGGTTTGGCACACGGAGTGCAATAAGACAGGTGAAAAGTTTAGCTCAGGGAATCTGGTTGCTCCGCAATCTATCCCCAGATGTACCTCTCACCATAGAAGTTACTCCAATAAGCCCAACAACAAGCCCACCCGACCGATTCCCTGAGCAAAGATCTTCCGGGTGGCAGAACCAAGTTGCAGCCCTGGCCTCAAGCCTCGACGAGAAGACTCTTTCCGATCGCCTCAGCAATGAGTTTGCCGTGGAATCTTCCGTTTTCGATGAAGATCTCGTTGGTGTGAATACCCGCTACGATGACTCCCGCCAGATAGACGCCTCTGCGTTCGCTTTCTAGCGTATTCATGTCCGTGATCGGCTTCGAGGTCACTGGATCGAGATGAATTCCGTGACGGGCCATGAACTCGAAATCCGGACGATATCCCGTCATTGCGAATACAAAATCGTTCTTGATAGTCAGATCGCCGTCAGGCGTCGCCAGGACTACATCATGCTGCCGGATCTCTTTGACGGAGCTGTGGAAATAAGCTTTCACTTCGCCGCATTTAATGCGGTTTTCGATATTGGGCTTGATCCAGTATTTGACGTTGTTCGAGATGCCCGGTCCGCGATGAACCATGGTCACCCGCGCGCCTGTCCAAAATAGTTCGAGCGCAGCAATGGACGCGGAGTTTTTGGCTCCAATAATCAGGATGTCCTGGTTGTAATACGGGTGAGCTTCCCGATAGTAGTGGATGACTTTGTCCAGCTCTTCTCCGGGAGCGCCCAGCCGATTCGGAATGTCGTAATATCCGCTCGCCAGGATAATCTTCCGCGCTCGATAGCTATGGCGCTCAGCGTCGGCCGTCTCTGTATAGACGTGGAAATCCCCGTCCGAGCCTTCGAAGTGCAGTACACGTTCGTATTGGTGAACGTTCAGCTTGTAGTGATCGGCAACGCGCCGGTAATATTTCAAACCTTCCGTACGCCCAGGCTTCTCGTTCAGGGACGTCATCGGGATGTCGCCGATCTCCAGCAGTTCTGGCGTCGTGAAGAATACCAGGTTGATCGGATAGTGGTAGATCGAGTTAACGATGCAGCCTTTGTCGAATAGAACGACGTCCAACCCGCGCTTTTTTAGCTCAATGCCACAGGCGAGTCCAGTCGGTCCTGCGCCGACGATTGCGACATCGAATATTGTTTCTGGGATTGCGCCGTTTTTCACTGTTACAGCAGAGCCTCTACTTTGGAATAGACTTCGTCCAGGGCGGATGGGAGAAGCGCAATGTCTTTGCCAGCCCCTTCGGCCAGATCAGGGCGTCCTCCGCCCTTGCCACCGATCGCTTTTGCGACCTCGCCTACCAGCTTTCCTGCCTGTACCTTTGCGGTGAGGTCTTTCGTGACGGCCGAGATGACAGATACCTTGGAATCATTCACGGACGCAATGACTATCACCGCCGTCTGGTATTTGTTTCGAAGGGAATCCGCGATTGTTCGCAGTTGCTTCGAATCAAGGCCTTCCACTCGGTCCGCCACCACGGTAGCGCCCTTCACCACGCGGCTGTTTAGCCGTTCCACCTGCTGGTGAGCAAGCCGGGTTTTCAATGCATCGAGCTGTTGTTCGAGTGCACGCTGCTGTTCGAGAGTCTTCTCGAGCTGTTCCAGTACACCGGATGGCGCAGTATGCAGGACTTCGCTGGCCTTCGCGAGCTGCGCTGTTGATTCCTGGAATCGTTCGAGCGCACCTTCACCCGTCACTGCTTCGATGCGACGAACGCCGGCCGAGATACTGCCTTCGTAGACAATCTTGAACAAACCGATGTCACCCGTGCGCCGGACGTGGGTGCCGCCGCAAAGTTCACGACTGAAGCCGGGTATAGTGACCACCCGAACGCTGTCGCCATACTTCTCACCAAAGAGGGCCATTGCACCAGTCGAGAGCGCCTGCTCGAGATCCATCACTTCTGTCGACACTTCCGTATTGGCCAGAATCTGGCGGTTTACCAGAAGCTCTACTTCGCGCAGTTCGTCGGGTGTCAGTGCGGCATAGTGATTGAAATCGAATCGCAGCCTGCCCGGCTCGACAACGCTACCGGCCTGCTTGACGTGAGCCCCAAGCACCTGCCGCAACGCCGCGTGCAGAAGATGAGTCGCCGTATGGTTCCGCATGGTGGCGCCCCGCAGCGGCTTATCCACCACAGCCGTCAACTGGTCCCCTTTCCGGATCGGCCTCAGGACGCGTATTTTATGCACGATGACGGTCGGGGTTGCTTTGTAGATCCCTTCGACAATAGCCACACGTTCATGCGTATCGCTCGTCAGCAGCAAACCGGTGTCGGCCACCTGTCCGCCCGATTCTGCGTAGAACGGCGTCTGCGGAAACACAAGCTCAGCCGCGCCGGATTCGACCAGCTCGACAGGTTCTTTGTTCACAATGATCGTCCTGACTTCGACAGGAGCTTCGAGCGTTTCCCGTCCGATAAACTCCACTCCGTCGAGCGTCTTGTAGACGTCGGCGACTTGAGCTTTTTCGGCACCTTTCCAACTGGCCCGAGCTCGCGTGCGCTGCTTGTCCATCTCCGCCGTGAAGTTCTCCCGGTCGATGCTCAGCCCGAACTCACGCGCCATCTCTTCCTGCTCGTCGAGCGCAAGACCGAATGTGTCGTAAAGGCGGAAAGCCGAGGCGCCGGGCAGAACGCCATTGACGGCCGTCTTTGCCTCTTCCTGGAAGAAACGCTCAGCTACCTGGAACGTCGAGGCGTAGCGGCTCTCTTCGTCTTTCACGATCCGCGCGACTCGAGGTTTGCTCTCTTCGAGCTCGGGATAAGCAACGTGCATGAAATCTGCGACAAAGCTCACGAGATCGCTGAAATACGCGCCGCTTGCTCCCGCAAGGCGACCGTTCCGCATTGCCCTGCGCATGATCTTGCGAAGGACATAGCCCCGGCCTTCATTGGCCGGAATGACGCCGTCATGGATCAGGAAGGCGGTGGCACGCGCGTGGTCGGCATTGATTCGCAGCGCGGTATCAACGCGGGCGTCCGCCCCTTGAGAGATCCGCATCAACCTGGCAGCCTCTTGTGAAAGAGGCCAGATCAGATCGCAATCGTAATTTGAAATTTTGCCTTGAAGAATAGCGGCAACACGTTCCAGTCCCATGCCGGTATCGATCGAAGGCCGCGGAAGAGGCGTCAGCGTTCCATCGTTTGCACGATCGAATTGCATGAACACCAGATTCCAGATTTCAACGAAACGTCCGCCGGCGTCGGACGGGAACTGCTCGTGTTCCCGGCCCTTTTCTGCTGCTTCGGGCCCCAGGTCGAAATGGATTTCTGAACAGGGTCCGCAAGGTCCGGTCTCGCCCATCTGCCAGAAATTGTCCTTCTCGTCGAGGCGGAAGATCCGGGACTTCGGCACGCCCGCAACTTCCTGCCAGAGCTCTTCGGCATCATCGTCTTCCCGAAACACCGTGATGTAGAGGCGATCCTTCGGTATGGCGAACCAATTGGGGCTGGTGACCAACTCCCAGGCAAACGCAATGGCGTCTTTCTTGAAATAGTCGCCGAAAGAGAAATTGCCGAGCATCTCGAAAAACGTATGGTGGCGGCGGGTATAACCAACGTTTTCGAGATCGTTATGCTTTCCGCCCGCCCGCACGCACTTCTGAGACGAAACGGCCCGTGAGTAGTCTGGCTTCTCCAGCCCAAGGAAAATCTCCTTGAACTGATTCATTCCAGCGTTGGTAAAGAGAAGCGTCGGATCGTTCGCAGGTATCAACGAAGAGCTGCGAACGCGCCTGTGGTGTTGTCCGGCAAAGAAGTCCAGAAATTTTGCACGGATCTCATTTCCGGTCATTTTCCTTCATTTTCGCATCCGGTCAAAGCTGACCCTGAACGGACAGACAAAGGGCTTAGGGCAGAATTTGCGCTTTCTTGATGTAATCCAGCTTCGGAAAGTGCTCTTCAAGATAGGGCGTTCCGATGTCTGCAATGGCGGCCTGACTCGGTCCACTTCCCTGTGGAGCGCCCTCGCCGTAATCCATATAGATGCTTTGAACATTGTTCATACCCTGGATCACTTCGCCGAAGGGAGTGAAGCCCTGCGGATCCAGACTGCCGCTGTTATCGCCCAGATTGATGAATACCTGCGTCGTTCTGCTGTTCGGACCGGCCATGGCGAAGACCACGGTACCGATCTTGTTGCTGACCTTCGGTGGATCGTCCTTGATCGTGATCTCGCTCCAGCTCTTGTTGACCTTGGGATCGCCATTGATTCCCCACTGAACGATAAAGTCTTTCAAGGCCCGGAAGAACCGCGTGTCGTTATAGAAACCCATTTTCGTGAGCTCATAGAAATGGTCCGCACCCAACGGGGACCAGTCCCGGTGCACAAGAATGACAACGTCGCCCTTGGTTGTTTGCAGGCGCACCTTGTATTGCGGCGGCGACTGAACGGCCTCAGCCTTCTTATTGCCGCCACAACTAGCGGCGAGCAGCACCAGGCTCATCGTCAACAGAGAAGCGCTCAGCTTAGCGCGAAAACTCTTCATTTAGCATCTCTCCAATTCGGTCCGCTCCCGACATCGGCGACCAGCGGAACTTCAAGCTCATAAACCCCTTCCATTTCGCGCTTCACCAGTTCCTTCAACGCGTCGCGCTCCGACGGAGGTGCTTCGAACACCAGTTCGTCGTGCACCTGGAGTAGCATTCGGGATTGCATTCGTTCCCGTTCCAGTAGCGCAGCGATTCTGATCATAGCCAGCTTGATCAGGTCCGCAGCCGTTCCCTGGAGCGGAGTATTGACAGCAGTTCGCTCGGCAAACGATCTCGCTGCCGGGTTTCGGCTCTGCATGTCCGGGATCGGCCGCCGCCGTCCCAGCAGGGTTTTACTCACACCCGACTGCCGGACCTCTGCGATCGTGCGATCGATAAACTCACGCACGCCCGAATAGCGTTCGAAATAACGGCGGATGTAAAGATCGGCTTCTTTCCGATCGATGCAGAGCGTCTGCGCAAGCCCGAACGGCGTCTGGCCATAGACGATGCCGAAGTTCACTGCTTTGGCAGCACGCCGCATGTCTGCCGTCACCAGAGCAGGATCCACCTTGAATACCTCAGCGGCCGTGCGCGTATGGATGTCCTCGTGATTCTTGAATGCGTGTGTGAGCACTTCGTCACGGGACATGTGCGCCAGCAGGCGCAGTTCAATCTGAGAGTAATCGGCGATCACCAGATCCCAACCGTTCTCAGGCACAAACGCAGCCCGGATCTCCCGGCCTTCCTGCGTCTTGATCGGTATGTTCTGCAGGTTCGGGTTGGACGAAGACAAGCGGCCGGTCGCCGCACCCACCTGGTTGAACGTGGTATGGACCCGGCCGGTGTCCGAACGGATTAGCTGTGGAAGCGCATCGATATAGGTGCCCTTCAGCTTCGTGAGTTGCCGGTACTCGAGCACCAGTTGAGCTACCGGGAATGCCGGCGCCAGGCCCTCCAGAACGTCTGCCGCCGTGGAGATGACTTTGCCTTTGCCCCATTTCACCGGAGCCGGCAGATTCATCTCTGCGAAGAGCACCTTTCCCAACTGCTGCGGAGAACCGATATTGAACGTTCTCCCCGCAAGTTCATACACCTTCTGCGCGACGCCCTCGATGCGTTCGGACAGACGGGTCGAAAGCTCTGAAAGCACATCCGTATCGACCCGAATCCCCGTCTGCTCCATGCGGGCAAGAACAGGTGCAAGCGGCAGGTCGATTGTCTCGTAAACGCTGCGAAGTTCCTGGTCCGAAACTTGCGGCCGTATCATCTCCGCGACGGCGAGCATGGCTTCAGCCTGTTGCTCGGCCGCCGGATTCAGTTTGCGGTCCAGAAAACGCTCCGCCAGAGCCTCTGGAGAACATCCACCGGGATCAGCGCTCACAAGGAAGGCATGGAGCAGCATGTCCTCCGCCCTATATCGCGGCGCTAGACCGACTTCTGCACCAGCAGTCAGAAACGACTTCAGGTCGTGAACCACCAGCGGAATCGCTTCCGATGCCAGGGTGCTCCTGATGTCGTCCATCCGGGAAAATGGAACGGCCCGTCCTTCGCCGATCTTGTAGGACAACCCTACGAACGAATTCGTTCGGTCGATCGCAACCGCAAGCGGCTGGTCAGCGGGCCGAGCTTCCAGCCACGCCTTGATTTCGGCAGGGTCTTCGAGAATCTTGTAATCGCGTGAGGCGCTATCGTCCTCGGGCGGCAGATCCTTCAGCAGACTAAAAAATTCGAGCTCCCTGTAGAGGCTCTTCAACACGCTGTTGTGGGCCGGCCGGGCACGCAAATCCTCCAGCTTCCACTCGATTGGAACTTGCGTGTGGATAGTCGCGAGTTGCTTGCTAAGCAGAATCTGGTCGCGATTGTTCAGCAGGCTCTCGCGATACATCTTGCGTTCCACTTCGGCAGCACGCTCCAGCGCCGCTTCCACCGAGCCAAACCGCATGATCAGATCTTTCGCGCCCTTATCGCCGATTCCGGGGGCTCCGGGGATGTTGTCGATGCTGTCACCTTTCAAAGCGAGCAGATCCGCCACCTGGCTCGGCTTCACGCCCATAAATGTCTCGACGTTGGCCGCGTCGTACCACTCATCGTCTTTCATCGGGTTCAACATGAAGACCCGATCGTTCACAAGCTGCAGCATGTCCTTGTCGCTCGAGACAATAACGACTTCGAGCGGTTTCTCCGGCTCCTTGCACGCAATCGCCCCAATCACGTCGTCGGCTTCGAATCCCTGAAACTGCAGGATGGGAATCTGCATGGCGTCGAGAATCCGCCGGATATGTGGAATCTGCTCGCCCAGGTCCTGCGGCATCTCCGTCCGATTCGCTTTGTATTCGGCAAAGCTCTCGGAGCGAAATGTAGGTTCGCTGCTTTCAAAGATGGCTGCGATGTAGTCCGGCTTGAAGCTCGTCATCAACTTCCGCAGCATGTTATGGAAGATGTAGACGGCCTCGGTCGAGAGCCCGGTCTTGGTTCGCATCGGCGGAGCACCGCTGCGCGCTCGGGCATGGTAAGCCCGGAAGATGAAACCGAAGCTGTCGATGAGGAAAAGGCGCGGAACTGGCAACCTCTCCAGGATAGAGCGACTCGTTGCTACCATCGGCTTTTCGGCCCCGCCATGAATTTTCGGTACCCCATATTTCTGGACCTCAGAGGGAAGAAGTGCGTGGTCACGGGCGAGGGGTTCGAGGTCGCTGCCAAGGTGCGAGCGTTAGCGGAAGCATCGGCCGACGTCCGGTATATCAACCCACGCGCCGTGCCCGAGATCGAAGCGCTCGCCTCGGCTGGTTCCGTTCGCTGGGAACTTCGGGAGTTCTCTCCCGAAGATCTGGACGAATGCTTCCTCGTGATTACCTGCAGCGGACGGAATGCCGAGATTTTCCGCATGGCCGAAGCGAGAAACGTACTGTGCAATGCGGTGGACGATCCGGCCAACTGCCGCTACAGCTACGGCTCCATCCATCGTAGTGGCGATCTGACGATCGGCATATCGACAAATGGAATCGCACCTGCGATTGCGGTGCGTCTGAAACAAAAGTTCCAAAGGGAGATCGGGCCGGAATACGGAGAACTGCTGGAAGAACTGCGGCGGATCCGACCCGAGATCACCAGCCGCATTACGGATTTCGAAAAGCGGAAGCAGCTTTGGTATGCCATTGCCGATTCAGAAGCTCTCGCCCTGTTAAGGCGTGGCGAGCACGAATCTGCTTTGCGGATTATTCGCCAGTTAATCGACGCCGCGCTCAGCAGCACTTAGCGTTCTTGAACTTGCGATTGTGGCGCCTATCGATGTAAGCACGCCACTCCCGTCCCGAGTGAGTCTTACCGGTTGAAGCAAGATAGCGTGCATATCCGTTCTCGTCCGAGATTTCCCCCAGGAACGAGCGGAATAAACGAAACACCTGCAATACGCGCTTCATGCCGTTTCCGATCCGAGTTGCGACAACGTGAACGGCGACTCCGACGTTTCGATTGGCTGCGTGCCGCGAAGCAAGCCAAGCCATTGCCAGATCGAAGAGACCATGATGACCGCCACGAGCACGAGGAACATCCCGCAGACAACCGCATCCAGGCGTTCGTTAAAGATAACTGCCTGGGTCTCCGCTAACTTGGCGCTCCCGATTTTGCCCGCTGCGATCGCGCTCTCGAGAGCGGTGGCGTGAGCCAGAAAGCCAATCCGCACATCGGAGGAGAAGATTTTGTCGAGCGCCGCCGTAAACGTCACGGTGCCCAACCAGGCAAGCGGCACGAGAGTCACGAACAGATACTTCGGTCCATGCATTTTCAAGAGCACCGTGGTTCCAATACACAGCGCAATCGCACTGAGCAACTGGTTGGAGATGCCAAAGAGCGGCCAGAGTGAATTGATCCCGCCCAGAGGATCGATCACCCCCTGATAGAGGAAATATCCCCAGAGCGCGACGACAACCGCGCTGGTAACGATGAGTCCGGCTCGCGATCGGACTCTTGCGCCGATGCCGGGCACATGCTGCAGCAGGTCCTGCAGCATGAAGCGGCCGACCCGTGTTCCCGCGTCGATGATTGTCAGGATAAAGAGCGCCTCAAACATGACGGCAAAGTGATACCAGAAACCGAGCACGCTGCTGCCGAGGCCGCCTGCGCTAAAGAATTTTCCGAAGATCTGCGCCATTCCCAAGGCCAGCGAGGGTGCGCCCCCCGTCCTTCCGAACAGGGTCGATTCGCCAACACTGTGAGCCAGATCTGCCATGGTTTGCGCCGTCACCGGGAAGCCCCATGCGGTGATGGTGCGCACGGCCGTTTCCGCAGACGCACCCACGACGCCCGCGGGCGAGTTCACCGCGAAGAAGACACCCGGTTGCAGTGAGGCAGCAGCGACCATAGCCATAATCCCGACAAACCCTTCGAGGAGCATGGAGCCGTAGCCAATCGGCCAGGCGTGCGATTCGCGAGCGATGAGTTTCGGCGTCGTTCCCGACGAAATCAAGGCATGGAATCCGGAGATGGCGCCGCAGGCAATCGTGATGAAGCAGAACGGAAACACCTTACCGGCGAAGATCGGGCCTGTTCCATCCGTGAACCGGGTCAATGGAGGCAGATGCAGTTGCGGATGCGTAAAGAGAATGCCGACCGCCAGCAGGAAAATCACCCCGAGTTTTACGAACGTGCTCAGGTAATCTCTCGGTGCAAGCAACAACCAGACCGGTAAAGCACTTGCGAAGAAGCCATAAATCACGATCGCAATCGCCAGCGCGACACCGCTCAACGTAAACCAGGGCGCCATTGCAGGATTGTTCGCGATCGCGCTTCCGCCGAAGATGCTCAAGAGCACGAGGACGAATCCCAACACGGAACACTCCAAAACTTTGCCCGGCCGCACGAATCGCAGATATAGGCCCATCATGACGGCGATAGGCATCGTCGAAGCGATGGTGAACGTGCCCCAGGGGCTTCCGCGCAATGCGTTCACCACAACCAAAGCCACCACCGCGAGCAGAACGATCATGATGGACAGCACGGTTAAAAGCGACACGAACCCTGCCACACTGCCGATCTCATCACGTGCAATCTGGCCCAGCGTTTTTCCGTCCCGCCGCATCGAACAAAACAAAACGATGAAATCCTGGACGGCTCCAGCAAGCACAGCGCCGATCAATATCCACAAAACTCCGGGCAGATATCCGAATTGCGCCGCCAGTGTCGGTCCGACCAGTGGCCCCGGGCCGGCAATGGCCGCGAAATGATGCCCGAACAGGATCCACTTGTTCGTAGGCTCGAAGTCCTGTCCGTCGCGGAGGCGTTCGGCCGGAGTTGCCCGTCTGTCATCGAGTCCGAAGACTCGTACCGAAAGAAAGCGCCCGTAAAAGCGGAATCCGAGCGTGAACAGAGAAGCTGCCGCTGCAATGAGCCACAGGCTGTTTACCGGTTCACCGCGGTTGATTGCAATGGTTCCAAGCGCGAGTGCGGCGAGGACGCAAACAGCGGCCCAGAGAAGGCGCTTTAATAGAGTTGGCATTCAAGTTCTGATAGGCCCAATCAAAATCCTAGGGTGCCTTGATCTGGCCATAATAATCCTACATGCCGTAAAATCAAGAGAGACCATGCTTCAGGAACCGGACGCTTGACGTCATCTACCGTCCTCGAAGCACCTCCGGTGATCGAGGAAGTGAAACCGGCAGGTGGGGCGAAGCAAGCATTTCTCCTGGTCTTCTCCTGCACATTGATCGGAGCCGTGGCGCAAATCCTGATGAAAACGGGGTCTGCGCAGGTTGGGAGTCACGTCAGTCTCACAGACGTATTGAGAAGCCCGGCACTCATTGTCAGTTTCTTCCTGGGAGTACTGAAGAACGTCAGGCTGTTTGCTGGTTATTGCCTCTATGGCGTGAACACTTTCCTGATGGCATTGGCGCTGAAAGGACGCGAGCTTTCCCGTCTTTATCCGATCATTGCCTTGACCTACGTGTGGGTAACTGTGCTCTCGCTGTTTCTGCTCGCAGGCGAGCACATGAATTTCTTCCGGAGCATCGGAATCGCCTTCATTGTCGGCGGGGTGTCCGTACTCGGGATGAAGAAGTAACCGCATATGCTACACATGAGCACGGCTGTACTCCTGATCCTTGTCAGCTCGTTCATAGGGTCCTTCGGCGCCGTTTTTCTCAAGCTCGGAGCGGAGCACATGAAAGGTGGAATCGGCCGCCTTCTCTCGAATTACTGGCTCCTCGTCGGCGTAGTGCTGTACCTTTTCTCGAGCGTGTTCTACATGATGGGAGTAGGCCAACCCGGCGCCGAACTGACAGTCCTTTACCCTATGGTGTCGCTCGGTTACATCTGGGCCATGCTGTGGGCCCGCCTGTTCTTCGGCGAGCGGTTTACGTTGTCGAAGGTCGGCGGATTGCTGATGATCATCTTCGGCGTCGCGCTCATCAACTTCGGCAACGCTTAGCTTCTGACGTGCGCTCGCCAGACCTCGCCGAAACTTCTCAGGGCCTCGGGCTTTCTTCCCCGGAACACGAGTATCGCCAATTCCACTGCGCTCCAGACCAGAAATGCATAGCAGATCCAGAGCTTTGCCTGCTGTCCGAAAACTTCAGGCACAACGAACTGTGCTGCGAATAGCACAAACATTGCCGCAGCCTCCCACCAGGCGAAGCTCATATTGATCAGGAACATCAGCGCAAGAACGCTCTGGGTCAACGTAAGGGCAAGTTCAACTTTCTGTTGCTCGTCAAACTGCAAGGCGGTGACCTCGCCTCGCCCGAGCGAAAGAACTACGGGCAGCATGGCAACGAGGAGAGTCCATTGATTGATGTTGCTCGAGGCGATGTTCATCAAGGCCACGGGCGCTTTCACTTCCTGCCGGGCGAAGTAGAACGTGGACAGCAGTTCCGGGAATTCTGAAATGATTGGCGCAAGCCACTGGATCACGATAAAGCTCGGAATCCCGATAGCAGTCGCCAGCGACACCAGGCTGCCCAGAAATGGCTCCGCGGTGAAGTAGATAATCAGGCCGCCGCCCAGGAAGCATCCCAGGATCCCGGCGATTCTTTTGCCGCGTGGGGCCAGGGCGATCGCCCGCGGCACGGCCTCCAGATCTTCGATCCCCTCGTCTTTTTCAGGTGGGAGCTTTGTCAGCAGCCCGAGGTAAGCAGCGTAAAGGGCGACGAGCGCGATTGCGTCGTAGACGGTGAGGCTCGCCTTCCACCAGATGAACGTCACATACAGGAGCGGCAAGACCAGACCGAACACCTCAACGCTGTGATGAGGCTCAAGGTTGATCGACCGGAGGTGCTTCCCGGTGCGGCGGTAATGAACGAACCCTGCCGTCGCGTAGATCATCGGCCAAGCCAACCCGGTGAGGAGTCGAAGGGCACCCGTCAGATTTGCAAGCAGCAACTCTGTCTGCGCCTTCCAGGCAAGAACCGCCTCCACCGCGAATTCCGGCAACGTCTGCATCCACGCAAGAATCGCGAGAGCGAAACCTTGCGCAACAAAGAACTGAGCGGATTCCGCGCCCCACGTAATCAGGAGCGAGGCAGCGAGGATTGCCGGGGTGGTCCACAATGCGGCGGCCGGGCTTGATTCCCGAAGGGGCACAGCAGCAAACAGCAATAAAGCCATCCCAAGCGCGATCTGCGGCTGACGAGGCTGTCTGTTAAACAAATTGGAGCTGAGCCTCGAAGTTTCCGGCCGTCTTATGAAGGACTGAGTGTTTTTCGAAGGCGGGCGATTTTTGGGGGAAGTCCTCCCGGAAATGGCCACCGCGGCTTTCTTCCCGAGCCAGAGCAGCCCGCGCGATCAACCATCCGACCTGGTGCATATTTCGCAGCTCAAGTTCTGGGCGCCCGACGATTGCATTTGGTTTCAAACTGCGGTTACCCAGTTCACCCAACACGGCAGATAGCCCGGCCTTGTTCCTCAAGATCCCGCACCCGGTCCAGGTAAGCTCTCTTAGGTGATGCTCCGCGATGTCGGGGATCAATGTTGCCGCGACATCTTTACCTGCGGCCAAGACATCCTCAAGACCCATCATCGTACGACCCGCGCGTCCACCGAACACAACGGCCTCGAGGAGAGAATTGCTCGCCAGCCTGTTGGCGCCATGGACGCCCGTGCAGGCAGCCTCGCCCGCAGCAAACAGGCGGGGAACATCCGTTTGCCCGAATAGGTCCGTCTTGATGCCACCCATTGCGTAGTGGGCAGCAGGCCGCACCGGAGCGGGCGTCTTTGCGAGATCGATGCCATGCACCAGACAGGTTTCGTAAATTCGCGGAAAGCGACGGCTGACGAAGCCGGGCGGCAAATGAGTCAGATCGAGAAACGCGCTTCCGTCGTTGTTCGCTCGCATCTCGGCTACGATCGAGCGCGAAACCACGTCGCGCGGCGCTAATTCACCCAGCGGATGATAGCGGAACATGAAGCGCTCTCCGCGTCCGTTTCGGAGATAAGCTCCTTCACCGCGCAGCGCTTCACTCAAAAGAAATCGCGGTGCATCGGGGACGTAAAGCGCTGTGGGGTGAAACTGCACAAATTCAATGTCAGCGATCCCCGCGCCGGCTCGGTAAGCGCACGCGACACCATCGCCGGTAGCAACATCCGGGTTCGTCGTATTCGCGAAAACCCGTCCCAGACCACCCGTCGCGAGCAATGTCCCGCGAGCGTAGATTTCCGTGAGTTCACCCGTCTTGCCGTCCAGAGCCGTGATCCCGGTCACCTGACCGTCGGAAAGGATGAGATCGACTAGCGCTGCAAAGCTGTGAAAGGTCACATTCTCGAGCGACGCTGCATGCTGGCGCAAGCTCCGAACAATCTCCCGGCCTGTGGAATCGCCATGCGCGTGCAGAACACGGTTCCGGCTGTGCGCCCCTTCTCTCGCGAACAGAAGCTCGTCACCCTTGCGGTCGAAAGCGGTTCCCCAGTCGATGAGTTGTTCGATCGCGGCGGGACCTTCCTCGACGAGAGTCTTTACCGCCTCAATGTCACACAGACCATCGCCCGCAACAATCGTGTCTTGTTCATGCAGCTCAAGCTCATCGTCATCGCTTAACGCGACAGCGATGCCGCCCTGCGCATATTGCGAGGAAGATTCCTGGAGTGAATCCTTTGCAATCACCAGAACGCGGCCCGATTTCGCGAGTTCCGCTGTGGCGCGCAATCCGGCTACGCCCGCCCCGACAACAATAAAATCCGTATGAATCCTCTGCGTAGGGGCTTGAATAATCACAATGGTACAACGGGAAGCGAATGCCCGTCTTCGAGGTCAAGACCTCGCATTGCAGCTATCCGAATGCCATCGAGCGCGGTGTCAGCCGGCATATTCGCGACTACCTCCCTCGGCATCACGGAAAAATTTTTGTACTAACGACAGATGATGTGTGGCGCTTGCATGGCGAAGTGATCCAAGCGCAATTTCAGCCTGGCGAGTTCGAGGTGCTCCGTTTTGAAGGCGGCGAGAACAATAAGCGCATGGCGAGCCTCGAGCGTCTCGCAGAAGAAATGTCCGAGAAGGGGGCCGACCGGACCAGCGCGGTGGTCGGCTTCGGAGGTGGCATTGTCACGGATATGGGCGGCTTCCTGGCGGCCATCTTCATGCGAGGCATACCGGTTCTCCAGATTCCGACCACCTTGTTAGCCCAGGTGGACGCCGCAACCGGCGGAAAAACGGGCGTCAATCTTAGGAGCGGCAAGAACCTCATTGGAAGCTTTCATCAGCCGCTCGCGGTGTTGATCGATCCTGATCTTCTCGCGACACTGCCGGAACGTGAATATCGGGCCGGCCTATTCGAAATTCTGAAGTGTGGAATCATTCGCGATCCGGACCTGTTCTGGCAGTTTGCGCGTCACAGAGACGATATTCTTGCGAAAGAGTCCGAGTTGGTGGACGCCCTTGTGGCAGCGGCCGTTCGCGTAAAGGTCGATGTGGTTTCCGCTGACGAGAAAGAAGGAGATCTCCGGAGGATCCTGAATTACGGGCACACGATCGGGCATGCCATTGAGGCCGAGACCGAATACACGCGCCTGCTGCACGGAGAAGCCATCGCCTGGGGAATGATTGCGGCGACTGAACTCTCGTTCCTCACTGGTCTGTTAGCGAAAGAAGATCGGGACGAGATCGAGAGGACAATCCGCAGCTACGGTCCCATCCCTTCTATTACCGATTTAGCTCCCGAGAACCTTATTGGCAGACTCACGAAGGATAAGAAGACGCTCGGCGGCAAGGTCCATTTCGTGCTTGCCACCGGCATCGGCGCAGTAAAGATTGTCTCTGGGGTCGACACTTCCCAAGTTAAACAGGCGATCCTGAATACGCTGCAATGAAGTCAAACGTTGCCGTAACCGGAACGACTCCGCCTGGGGCTCCGGATGAAAAGCGAGCATCGGCGTGGGTGGAACGTATGTTCGCCGGCATCGCGCCGCGATATGACCTGCTGAATCATCTCCTCTCATTCAACGTCGATCGCAGTTGGCGAAAGGCGCTGGTCCAGAAAGTCAGGCCGGCTCTCGAAAATCCTCGTGCAATCGTGCTGGACCTGTGCTGTGGAACCGGCGACGTGTACCTGGACTTCAGCGCTGTCGCGGCTGCGCAAGTCATTGGCGCTGACTTCTGCCATCCCATGTTGACGGCCGCGAACGCGAAGGCAAAACGTAAGAACATAACCCCAGCCCTTCTCGAAGCCGACGCACTCGCGCTACCGTTCGCCGACGGAGAACTGGACTGCGTGGCAATCGCGTTCGGCTTTCGCAATCTGGCCAACTACAGAGCTGGCCTTGCGGAACTGCTGCGAGTGTTGAAGCCGGGCGGACAGGTCGCGATCCTAGAGTTTTCTCACCCGTCCAACATCTTCGTCAAACTCGGCTACGGCCTTCACTCGCGGGTGATCCTCCCCACAGTCGGAGCAATCGTGTCAGGCTCACGGGAAGCGTACAGCTATTTGCCGTCTTCGATCCGGAAGTTTCCTCGGGCGCCTGAGCTTGCCGATATGATGCGTTCCGCCGGATTCGCCCGCGCCGAGTTTCAGCTGTTGACCGGCGGAATCGCAGCACTTCACGTAGGGACGCGATAGCCTTTTCTGTGCTACTCGGCCAAGCGCCGGTTGATCTCGTCGCGCAAATTCAAGTTGCGCACCAGACGAAGAAGGTAATTGGGATGGAGTCCCAACAGTCGGGCTGCTTGCTTGTAATCTCCGCCGCCTTGCACGTAAGCATCTAAGATGGCTTCTCGTTTTGCCTGGCCGAGTGACGAGTGATACTTAGCGCCCGTTTCCTGCGGCGCCGATTCCAGCATCGCCTCCGGCAGGTCCTCGGGCAATACCGTATCGGAAACTCCGAGCACCACGGCCCGCTCCATCGCATTTTCCAGCTCACGAACGTTCCCGGGCCATGAGTACTGCATCAGGATTTCTTCCGCCTCTTTTGAGAGCCCTTCCACGTGGCGCTTGCAGCGCTGCGCTGACCTTTGGAGGAAGTAGCGGGCGAGTAGCGGTATATCTTCCTTTCGATCCCGAAGCGGCGGTGACTCGAGCGTCACCACATTCAAGCGATAGAGCAGATCTTCGCGGAACTTGCCTTCCCGGACATCTTCCTGCAGGTCCCGATTCGTCGCGGCAATTACGCGGATGTCGAGCTGATGGACCTGGGTCCCACCGACCCGTTCGAACTCGCGCTGTTGAAGAACACGCAGCAGTTTTGCCTGCAGTGGATGTGCCAGTTCGCCCACTTCATCGAGGAAGATGGTGCCGCCCTCGGCGAGTTCAAATCTGCCCTTCTTCAAGGCGATAGCGCCGGTAAAAGCGCCCTTCTCGTGCCCGAACAGCTCGCTCTCGAAGAGGTTCTCACTCAGTGCAGCGCAATTGACTGCGATGAAATGGTGGTCGCGTCGTTCGCTTCCGTGGTGGAGCGCCCGTGCAATCAGTTCCTTACCGGTGCCGCTTTCGCCCGTAATCATAACAGTAGAGTCTCGCGGCGCCACACGCTCGATCAGCGTCAGGAGGCGGCGGATCGGAGGGCTGTTGCCGACGATTCCGGACGGAACGCCAATTCGTTCCTCGAGGAGCGCCTTCTCCACTTTGAGGTTCTCAACTTCGCGATTGGCTTCAAACCCGATCGAAGCGAGGGATGCAATGGCGGTCAGGGTCTCAAGATGAGCCGACAGTCGTTCGCGCTCGCTCGCTTTTGTTCGAAGCAGCAAGGCACCGCCAAGTATATTCGTCAGATAGAGCGGAACGCCTATGCTACCGGTGTTCGGATCTTCGAATGCGCCTTCTTCCGCGATCCTCGCGAGCCAGGCTTTTCCGTCCTCGCCAGCTCCCGGCCATTCGCTTTGGTATTGAGCGACCAGGGCCTGCAAAGTTGTCCCGAGGACGAGGTAACCAGCATCCACTGGAATCAGATCCGACACGAGCCGCAGAATCTGGTTCTGAAGCAGCCTGCTCTGGCCGTTCGCAGAGCTTGCGGCCAGCGCTCGAAACAGAAACAGGAGTGAACAGGAGGCCAGAAGCACCGGTTTCACATCGCTCGTACCGGCTTGGACTCGCTCCTCTTTAGCTTCTTCGCCGGACCGGAACATCAGGATGGTCCTGCCGACGCCGATCTGGTCCCGATCCGAGAGCCACCGTTCAGCGGACCGCATGCCGTTCACATACGTTCCGGTTGCGCTTCGAAGATCGGTAATGAGAAAGCGCTCGCCCTCCCGGCGAATCTGGCAATGACGCCAGCTCACCTCCGGTTCATTGATGACAACCTTCGAGGAAGGAGAGCGGCCGATGAAAAAATCGCCCTTCGTGAGGTCGTGACGCGTGCCCGCGCAGGATCCGTTGACCACAACCAACTCGGCAGGCATAAGGCAGGTTTATTCTACAGGGCGGCTACACCGTGATCGGGATCAGTTTTTCCCCGGCTGAATCCGGCTCGGTTTCGGCGGCGGCTTCCTCGATGTCCAGATATCTTGGATCGAGCAATCGGCTTAATTCGACATTGCCCATGGCCGAAATGAGCGTTTCCTTCAGAAATGGATGCTCCTTCTCGATCTCTGAGAAGAAGCTGCGCAGGGTCTTCCGAACGGTGCCGGTCTTCTGAGAGCAGCCGCACGGGATGACGGGAGCGCCCAAACTCTCCGCGAAGGCAGAGGTCTGGTCTTCGGTGACGTATACCAGGGGCCGGATCAGCCGGAATTCCCGTTTCTTGGACCAGGTAACGGGAGGAAGAGCGCTAATTCGCCCGGTAAACATGGAATTACGGAGAAATGCCTCGCAGAAGTCGTCGGCAGTATGGCCGAGAGCCACCACGTTCGCGCCCATTTTCCTGGCAATGTCGTACACCGCACGTCTACGGAACCGGCTGCAAACATCGCATCCGTGGTCGGGCTGCCGTTCGAGCAAGTCGAGGGAAGCCTCATCTTCGATGTAAACCCAGTCGATTCCGCGGGTTCTGAGGTACTCGCCGACTGGATGAATCGGGCGGAGGAACTTACCCTGCTCTACAGTGAACGCACTAACCCGGAACTTGATCGGTGCCCGTTTCTGGAGCAAAAGCAGGGCTTCAAACAGCGTGAGCGAGTCTTTTCCTCCCGAAACGCCGACCGCGACATAGTCGCCGTCCCGGATCATTTTGAACCGGCTTATCGCCTCGCCGACCTTGCGCAGAATTGAGCGCTCAAGCTCCATCCTTAATACGATATCGGATTTTCCACGTCCAACGCCCAAATCTCCCTCCTGAGCGGGTCGGGAATGATGAACGGCCACAGATCTGCGAAAATGGAAAGGAACCCAAGCAACCCCCACAGAGTCAACGCCCTTCCGCTAACGATCCGGTCCGACTCAGAGCTTGAGGACCTAACAACCCGTGCAACAGTTGACCAAAGATCAAGTTCGTCCAAGTCTCGTATTGCCATTCGGATTCGAGTTTGAAGACCTCTACCGGACCGAGCAGTTGGAGAAATTGGACGGACTGTTCCTTGAAGATCTGGGCCAAGCCAATCCCGCACTCCGCGAGTCCCTTCTCGCCGCCCGGGAGAACCCCGCATCGTTACCCGCCAAAGCATACTCCGCGCTCATTCTCGAACTTTCACCGTATCTCGAAGATTTCGTCGGTAGCCTTTTCGGAATTCAGTCTGAACTCGACAAATTGAGAGCCCGCCACTCGGAACTCGCGCCGCTATACGCGGTAAAACGCCGGTTCGTCCAACGTAAGGCGATTACGGGCTATACCGAAGAAAAAGCGAGCGAAATCGACGGTTATTCCCTGGCTCCGGAACTCGAGGCGTTGCTCCAGGAGCCGCTGACGGATCTCAGCTTTTCCACCCAGGTATTGCGCTGGCTCGAAAACGAAGCGGATTACGCCTCCCAACTGCAATTGGCAGGGCGGTACGCGGCTTGGGCAACTCTCTCGCCGCAAGGCAAGGCGAAGCATAAATCGAGCATCCTGTTCAAAGTTCCGCATAAGCTCGACCCGCATCACCTCGTAGCGACGGAAGCCGTCCAGACCGATGGGCTCGTTCGGCTTCAGTTCGACAGCAAACACTGGCGTCTACGTGAAGGCTTTCAACTGACCGATCCCGGAACGGATCTCACCGGTGCACTGGATCAGGCGAACTACTGCATCAAATGCCACAACCAGGGCAAGGATAGTTGCTCGACCGGTCTGAAAGAAAAGAACGGCGCCTTCAAATCGAGCGTATTCGGCGTTCCTTTAGCCGGGTGCCCTCTGGACGAAAAAATCTCCGAAATGAACGCGGCCAAAGGGGCGGGCAACCCGATCGCCGCCTTGGCCATTGTCACTATCGACAACCCGATGTGCGCTGCAACCGGCCACCGAATCTGCAACGACTGCATGAAGTCATGCATATTCCAGAAACAGGATCCGGTGGACATCCCGCAAGTCGAGACGCGTTCGTTGAAAGATGTTCTTGAACTGCCCTGGGGCTTCGAAATTTACAGCCTTCTGACGCGCTGGAATCCGTTGAACATTGCGCGCCCGTTCCCCCGGCAGTCGAGCGGGCACAAAGTGCTGGTGGTGGGGCTTGGGCCGGCCGGTTTCACGCTATCGCATCACCTGATGAACGATGGCCACACCGTTGCAGCCGTTGATGGTCTCAAACTGGAGCCGCTGCCTTCCGATATTTCCGGTGTAGATGCGTACGGAGAGCGCGTTCCGTTCCGGCCAATCCGGGACATCACCGAAATCTACGAGCGGCTGGATGAACGCGTCATGGCGGGATTCGGCGGCGTCGCCGAATACGGCATCACCGTTCGTTGGAATAAGAACTTTCTCAAAGTCATCCGCCTGCTGCTCGAGCGGCGGCGCGAGTTCGCCATGTTTGGAGGCGTTCGCTTCGGCGGAACGCTGACGGTTGAAAGCGCGTTCGAGATGGGCTTCGACCACATCGCTCTGTGCGCAGGGGCCGGACGTCCCACCGTGATTCCGATGAAGAACGGCCTGGTACGAGGGGTTCGCCAAGCCTCGGACTTCCTGATGGCCCTGCAACTCACGGGCGCCGCAAAATTTGAGTCGCTGGCGAACCTGCAGATCCGTATGCCGATCGTCGTGATCGGCGGCGGACTAACCGCCATCGATACTGCGACCGAGTCCCTGGCCTACTACGTC
>Ga0308176_10000160_pt1 | contig 46523 bp, 52 predicted proteins | sample PhyCR2_3_FD_203890 | JGI IMG/M metagenome (GOLD analysis project Ga0308176, IMG submission 203890) | Soil microbial communities from UC Gill Tract Community Farm, Albany, California, United States - DLSLS.C.R2 | ecosystem: Environmental > Terrestrial > Soil > Agricultural land | place: USA...
CCGCTCGAGGGCCTGCCCGGCGTCGGCCGAGGCGGTCACGCCCCCGATGGTGGCACGGGCCAGCCGTCCTCACAGCCCAGTCCGTCGTGGTCCCGGTCGAGGCCGAACGGGTCGGAGCCGACCACCCCCCACAGTGCCGTGGACGTAGTTGGGCCCGTTGCCGCTGCCACTGGAGCAGTCGTGGTCGCCGATGCCGTCCTCCAGGCACTGCCCCGTGCAGTTCGGGTCGCATGTGGACGGAGCCGGTGCGGCCGGCGGCGGGCCAGGTCTGAGCTTTCAGTGAGTGCGAGTGGGGCCGTGCTCGGCGATGCGCCGGCGCTGCGGCTCGACGACGTACTTGGGGTCCTCTGTGGACTGGATGCCCGCGTGCAGCAGGCCGAGCCGCTCGAACAGCCCGCCGGCCAGCAGCGCCAGCCCGCTGGCCGCGGCGGCGATCCGGGAGCGGCGGCCGAGCAGCACCGAGCCGAGCACTCCGGCCGCGGTGAACGCGCTGGCGCGCTGCAGGTAGCGGGCGGCGGGCCCGGTGCCGTACACCTCGCCCACCACGCCCATCCGGCGCTCCAGCCGCTGCGACGCCGCCAGCTCCACCACGGCGCCGTACGTGGCCAGCCGCCGGGCCGGCGCCGCCTCCGAGACCGGCGCGACGATCATCCCGAGGCCGCCCGCGCTGGCGGCCGAGCTGGCGGTGAAGATGAACGGCATCTCCTCGTGCGCCGCGTTCCAGGCCGGCACCGCGGTCTGGGACAGCAGCACCGCCCCGTACGAGGCGACTCCGGGCGCGAGCGCGGCCGCGGCTAATCCCGCCGGCCGGGCGAGCACGCGGACCAGCCGGCCGGGCACGGTGCCCTGCCACCGCTTCGGCACCAGCTCCGCCGCGGCCGCCAGCCCGATCGCCGGGCCGTACCCGGCCAGCATCCAGGTGCCCATGCTCATCGGCGAGGTCGGCTTGGCCACCCTGAGCATGCGGTAGAACCGCTCCGGCCGGCCGAGGTCGGCGATGAGGAAGTAGGTTCCGGCGGCCAGGGCGGCCAGACCGCCGACCCGGGCGCCGCGGCGCAGCGCCGGCCGGCCGGTCAGGTCGGCCCCGGCCGCGAGCAGCGCGGAGCCGCCGGACAGCCCGCCGGCGAAGAAGTAGTAGGCGATCTTGTCTTCCCAGGCCGGCGTCTTCAGGATCTGCCGCCCGTAGTACGAGCGGAACTCCGCCGGCGGCACCATCCCCTGCTCCCGCGAGCCGTCCGCGCGGACCAGCGGGCCGAGCTGCCCGCCGCCGGGGCCGCGCCGTTCCACCGCATCGCCGGCGCCGGCCGCGCTGGGCCGGTAGTCGCCCTGCTGGCGGGCGTGTGCCCGGTTCCCGTCGCTGCGCCGGCTCACCCCTGGCCTCCGAACACCGCGGCGGCCACGGCGGTGAGCGCGGCGGCGGCCAGTCCGGCGAACGTCCACATGCGACGGATGTCGCGGGTCGGCACCACCGGGTCGGGCGGGAAGCCATACACCTCCGGCTCGTCGAGCAGCAGGAAGAACGCGCCGTTGCCGCCGACGCCGTCGTCCGGGTCGGCGCCGTAGAGCCTGGCCTCGGTGACGCCCTGCTCGTGCAGCTGCTCGACCCTGGCCCCGGCCCGCTCGCGCAACTCGTCGAGGTCGCCGAACTGGATCGACTTCGTCGGGCAGGCGTGCGCGCAGGCCGGCTCCAGCCCGTCCTTGAGCCGGTCGTAGCACAGCGTGCACTTCCAGGCCCGACCGTCGCCCTCCCGCCGCTGGATCACCCCGTACGGGCAGCCGGAGACGCAGTAGCCGCAGCCGTTGCAGATGTCCTGCTGCACGACCACGGTGCCGAACTCGGTCCGGAACAGCGCTCCGGTCGGGCACACGTCGAGACAGCCGGCGTGCGTGCAGTGCTTGCACACGTCGGAGGACATCAGCCAGCGGAACTGCTCCCGGCCCTCCGGCCCGGTCGCCGCCCCCGGCGGCCGCATACCGGGCATCCCGAGGTCGACCGGCTCCGGCTGCGGCGCCGCCGGCTGCTCGATGAAGGCCACGTGCCGCCAGGTCGAGGCGCCGAGCGCGCCGGTGTTGTCGTAGGACATGCCGAGCAGGTCGAACCCGTCGTCCGGCACGTCGTTCCACTGCTTGCAGGCCACCTCGCAGGCCTTGCAGCCGATGCAGATCGAGGTGTCGGTGAAGAATCCCTTGCGCGGCGGGTGGTCGGGGCCGTAGCCGGAGTCGCCGGCCGGGTCGGTCTCCGGCCCGTACACCCGATGGTGGTCAGCCACGGAACTCCTCAGGGTCGCGCGCGGTCTCCAGGTGCGGCCTGCCCGCGCCCGGACCGGTGGTGGTGACGGCGGTCCCGGTGGCCCGGGTGATCCCGGCCCGCTGCCGGTAGTCCGCCACCAGCGCCAGCAGGTCCTTCCCGTGCGGCCGGCGCCCGGGCCTGATGTCCACGGTCATCACCTTCGACTCCTGGATCAGCACGTTCGGGTCGAGCACGATGCCGAACAGGTCGTTGGCCGAGTCGCCGGTGACGATCCCGGTGTAGCCCCAGTGGTAGGGCACCCAGATCTGGTGCACGAGCCGGTCCTGCACCCGCAGGGGGCGCAGCCGCTCAGTCACCAGCACTCTGGCCTCGATCGCGCTGCGGCTGCTGACCAGCGTCGCCCAGCCGAGGTGGGCCAGCCCGACCTGCTCGGCCAGCTGCGGCGACACCTCGACGAACATCGCCGGCTGCAGCTCGGACAGGAACGGCAGGTTGCGGCTCATGCCGCCGGCGGTGTGGTGCTCGGTCAGCCGGGAGGTGAACAGCACGTGCGGGAAGACGTCGCTGTGCGGCTCCGGCGGCGACGGGTTGGACGGGTTGTCGTCGCGGCCGTAGACCTTGCGGGTCGGGTTGCCCTGCTGGCCGTAGAGCGCGTTGCGGAACGGCGACTCGTGCGGCTCGTAGTGCGTCGGCAGCGGCCCGTCCTGCAGCCCGTTCGGCACGTACAGCCAGCCCTTGCCGTCGGCCTGCATGACGAACGGGTCGTCCCCGCGCAGCGCCTCCGGTCCGGACGCGTCCTCCGGCGGCCGGTACGACGGCGGCTTGGTCGCCTCGAAGTCCGGCACGTCCCGGCCGACCCACCGGCCCTCGCCCTCGTCCCACCACACGTACTTCTTGCGCTCGGACCACGGCTTGCCGTCCGGGTCGGCGGACGCCCTGTTGTAGAGCACGCGCCGGTCCATCGGCCAGGCCCAGCCCCACTCCAGGTACGCCGGCTCCTGCTGGTCCCTTGGCTTGCGCCGGGCCGGCCGGTTGACGCCCTTCGCGTACACCCCGCAGTAGATCCAGCAGCCGCACGAGGTCGAGCCGTCGGCCTTGAGCTCGGTGTAGCCGTTGAGCAGTCCGTCCGGGCCGTACCCGTTGATCGCCTTGAGCACCGACTCCGCCGACGGCTCGGCGTCGAGGCCGGAGCCGCCGCTGGTCTCGTAGGCCCAGTTGAGGTCCTGGACCGACCGGTCCCGCGGGTCGGTCGAGCCGGCCAGCCGCTGCTTGATCATCCGGCCGAGGTGGTAGAAGAACCACAGCTCGGAGCGCTGGTCGCCGGACGGCTCGACCGCCTTCTCCCGCCACTGCAGCAGCCGCTGCGTGTTGGTGAAGGTGCCGTCCTTCTCCACGTGCGAGGCGGCCGGGAAGAAGAACACCTCGGTCCGGCACTCCTCCGGGACGATCTCGCCGCTGTCGACCTCAGGCGCGTCCTTCCAGAACGTGGCGCTCTCGATCATCGCCAGGTCCCGGACCACCAGCCAGTCGAGGTTGGCCATCGCCAGCCGCTGCAGCCGGCCGTGCACCGAGCCGACCGCCGGGTTCTGCCCGAGCAGGAAGTAGCCCTTCACCAGCCCGTCGATCATGTCCATCGTGGTCCGGTAGGTGCCGTGGTCGCCGGTGAGCCGGGGCAGGTGGTCGTAGCAGTAGTCGTTCTCGGGCGTCGCGTTGTCCCCGAAGTATTCCTTCAGCAGCGAGACCGCGTACGCGTCGGCGTTGCGCCAGAAGCCCTTCTGGTTCTCCCCGCGCAGCGAGGTGATCCACGTGTCCAGGCTGCTGCACTTGGCCGCCGTCGGCATCGCCAGGTAGCCGGGCAGCAGGTTGAACAGCGTCGGCACGTCGGTGGAGCCCTGGATGCTGGCGTGCCCGCGCATCGCCATGATCCCGCCGCCGGGCCGGCCCACGTTGCCGAGCAGCAGCTGGATGATCGCCGCGGTCCGGATGAACTGCACGCCGACGGTGTGCTGGGTCCAGCCCACTGCGTATACGACCGCGGCGGTGCGGTCGCGCCCGGACGCGGCGGCCCAGGTGTCGGCGACGTCGAGGAACTGCTCGCGCGGGATGCCGCAGATCTCCTCGACGACCTCCGGCGTGTAGCGGGCGAAGTGCCGCTTGAGGATCTGGTAGACGCAGCGCGGGTGCTGGAGGGTCTCGTCCCGGGGCGGCGTTCCGTGCGCCAGCGCCGGGCCGCCGCTCTCGTGCTGCAGCCCGGCGGCCACGTCGCGGGCCTCCTCGCTGGCCTCATGGCCGCCCTTGTGCGGCTCCATCCCCTCGTAGTGCCAGCTGGTCGGGTCGTAGACGGCCTTCTCGGGGTTGTAGCCGGAGAACAGCCCGTCGAGGTCCTCGGTGTCCTGGAAGTCCTCGCGGACGATCGTGGCCGCGTTCGTGTACGGCAGCACGTAGTCCCGGAAGAAGAGCTCGTTGCTGAGGATGTGGTTGACGATGCCGCCGAGGAAGACGACGTCGCTGCCGGCCCGCAGCTGGACGTAGGTGTCCGCGAGCGCGCTGGTGCGGGTGTAGCGCGGGTCGACGTGGATCACCCGCGCGCCGCGCAGCTTGGCCTCCATCACCCACTGGAACCCGACCGGATGGGCCTCGGCCATGTTCGAGCCCATGATCACGATGCAGTCGGACTCGGCCAGGTCTTCCTGCGTGTTGGTGGCGCCGCCGCGCCCGAACGAGGTCCCCAGACCGGGGACCGTGGAGGAGTGTCAAATACGGGCCTGGTTCTCGATCTGGATCGCGCCCAGCGCCGTGAACAGCTTCTTGATCAGGTAGTTCTCTTCGTTGTCCAGGGTGGCGCCGCCGAGGCCGGCGAACCCGAGGGTCCGGTTGACCACGTGGTCGTTGTGGTCGAGGTCCTGCCAGCCCTCCTGCCGGGCCTCGAGCATCCGGTCGACCACCATCTCCATCGCGGTGGCGAGGTCGAGCTCGGTCCACTCGGTCGCGTACGGGGCGCGGTAGCGGACCTTCTGCTCCCGCTGCGGCCCGGTCACCAGCTGGGCGGACGCGCTGCCCTTCGGGCAGAGCCGGCCGCGGCTGATCGGCGAGTCGGCGTCGCCCTCGATCTGGGTGACCTTGCCGCCCTCGACGTACACCCGCTGGCCGCAGCCGACCCCGCAGTACGGGCAGACGCTGCGGGCGACCTTGTCCGCGGTCTTGGTCCGCGGCTGGAGGTGCTCGGAACGCTTGCTCTGCGCTGCGGCGCCACGACCGAGCGGGTCGGCGCCGGTGAGCTGCCGGTAGACCGGCCACCCCTCCAGAAACGTCCGCACGGGCACCGCCTTCCCCTCGACAGTGCAGCCTAATCCTCGTCGAGCAAACCGGCCTCATGCGCCAGTATCGCCGCCTGCGTCCGGTTGGCCAGGCCGAGCTTGGTGAGCATCCTCGACACGTACGTCTTCACCGTCGCCTCGCTCATGTGCACCGCCTTCGCGGCCTCGGCGTTGGACAGCCCGCGGCCGACCAGCACCAGCACCTCGCGCTCCCGCTCGGACAGCGCCGCGAGCCGGCCGAGGGCGGCGGCCCGGCGGGAGTCCCCCCGGCCGCGGACGTACTCGGCCAGCAGCCGGCGGGTCACCGCCGGCGACAGCATCTCCGAGCCGTCGGCGACCGCCCGGACGGCGGCGACGATCTGCCGCGGCGGGGTGTCCTTGAGCAGGAAGCCGGATGCGCCGGCGGCCATCGCGGCCACCACGTACTGGTCGGTGTGGAACGTGGTGAGCACGGCGATCTTCGGCGGGTCGGGCCGGGACAGGATCGTCCGGGTCGCGGCCAGCCCGTCCACCCGCGGCATCCGGACGTCCATCAGCACCACGTCCGGGCGCAGCTCTCCTGCAAGCGCGACCGCCTCGGCACCGTCGCCGGCCTCGCCGACCACCTCGATACCGCCGGCCTCCAGGACCGTGCGCAGCCCGAACCGGACCAGCTCCTCGTCGTCCGCGAGCAGCACCCTGATCACGCTCATCCCCCGCTCGCCCGGCGAGCTCTCGGGCCGACTCATCCCGGCAGCACCGCCTCCACCCGGAACCCGCCGTCGAGCCGGGGCTCGGCCCGGAGAGTGCCGCCGACCGTACGGACCCGCTCGCGCAGGCCGATCAGGCCGAGGCCGCCGCTGGGCAGCGCCGCCGGCGGGCGGGTCGCGGCCAGGTTGGTCACCGTGACCGCGAGCTCGGCCGCCCGCAGGTCGAGGGTGACGGCGACCGGGCCGCCCGGCGCGTGCTTGCCGGCGTTGGTCAGGGCCTCCTGCACCACCCGGTACGCCGTACGCCCGACGGTCGGGTCGAGCTCCCGCGGCGTGCCGCAGCGGGTCAGCGTGACCTCGAGGCCGGCGTCGCGGGAGTCGCCGACCAGCTCCTCCACGTCGCTCAGGCCGGGCTGCGGAGCCAGCGGCGCGTCCTCGTCCGGATCCTCCTGCAGCAGGCCGAGCAGCTGGCGCAGCTCCTCCAGCGAGCGACGGCCGGCGTCCTGGAGCTGGTCGGCGAGCCGGCGGACCCGGGCGGAGTCGTCGGCGGCCATGTCGATCGCACCGGCCTGCAGCACCATGAGGCTCACCCGGTGGCCCACCATGTCGTGCATCTCACGGGTGATCCGGGCCCGCTCGGCCAGCACGGCCTCGCGCGCCCGCAGTTGCTGCTCGGCCTCGGCGCGCTCCGCCCGCTCCCGCAGGGCGGTGAGCAGCTCGGCCCGGGTGCGCACCCAGAGCCCGAGCACCGCGGGAAGCGCCAGCAGCGCGATCACGACGAGGACGTTGTTGAGCGCCTCGGTGCCGGACGTGAACTGCCACGGCTGCAGCGCGACCGCGGCCGCGAGGCCGAGCACGACCCAGCGGAGCCGGCCGGTGGGGCCGTAGCGGACGAAGGCGTACGCGCCGAACGGCAGCGCGGCGGACGCGTCCCCGGACTCCAGGCCGTGGACCACGGCACCGGCCAGCAGCAGGAGCGGGTAACGGCGGCGGACGAGCGCGGCGGCCGCGGTCAGCAGGCCGGTCCCGATCAGGATCCCCGCCCGGGTGTCGCTGAACGGCGGGACCGGCACGGTCGCCTGGACGATCGCGGCCACGACGAGGACGAGGGCGATGGCCCCGTCCAGTAGCCACGACCGCCTGCGCATGAGCAGAGCGTAGGTCCGCGCCGGCCCGCGGCTCCGCCGCCGATCGGTGACAGCACTGTCCACTTTCGTTGACGAGGTGACGACTTCCGGACACTCCGGCGGCCCCTTCCCCGGCGGCACGGTGATGGCACCCGATACCGAGGAGCTTTCGATGATCACCGTGACCGGCCTGACCAAGCGGTACGCCGACAACACCGTCGTCGGCGACGTCTCCTTCGCCCTGGAGCCGGGCACGGTCACCGGTTTCCTCGGCCCGAACGGGGCCGGCAAGACCACGACGCTGCGCATGATCACCGGCCTGGTGGCGCCGACCGCCGGCGAGGCCAGGATCGGCGGCCGCCGGTGGGTCGACCTGCCGAACCCGGCCGCGATCGCCGGCACCCTGCTCGACGCCGGCGCCGTGCACCCGGGCCGGACCGGTCGCACCCACCTGGCGATCCTCGCCGCGACGATCGGCGTGCCGGCCCGCCGGGTGGACGAGCTGCTCGACCTGGTCGGCCTCGGCAACGCCGGCCGGCGCCGGATCGGCGGCTACTCGCTCGGCATGCGGCAGCGGCTCGGCATCGCCGCGGCGCTGCTCGCCGACCCGCCGGTGCTGATCCTCGACGAGCCGGCCAACGGGCTCGACCCGGAGGGCATCCGGTGGATGCGCGAGCTGCTGCGCGAACGCGCCGACCGCGGCGGCACGGTGCTGCTGTCCAGTCACCTGCTCGGCGAGGTGGAGCACACCGTCGACCGGCTGGTCGTCATCGGCGCCGGCAAGGTCGTCGCCGACGGCCCGATCGGGGCTCTCCTGGCCGGCGACGGCGTGCGGGTCCGGGCGGTGGACGCCGGCGCCCTGGCCGGCTCGCTGCAGGCCGCCGGGCTGACCGTGTCGGTCGAGGGACCGGCGCTGACCGTGGCCGGTGCGACGGCGGAACAGGTCGGCCGGATCGCCGCCGCCGGTGGTCACGTGCTGACCGACCTGCGCGCCGCCGACCGCGGCCTCGAGGACCTGTTCTTCCAGCTGACCGCCTGACCACACTCCTTCTTCCGCATCTCCCGAGAGGAATCCTGAGATGACCGCCGTGATCGACCGCCGCATCGCCGTCCTGCCGTCCCGCCCGCTGGCCGACCGCCGGCCTCCGTTGACCCGACTCGTCGGCCTGGAGATCCGCAAGTCGCTGTGCACCCGTTCCGGGATCGCGCTCGCCGGTGCCGCCGCGGTGTTGCCCGCCGGCGCGGTGGCGCTGATGATGGCCCTGAACGACACGCCGCCGAACGCGGCGACCATGCTGGCCCTGCTCGGCACGCTGGTCTCGATGCTGCTGATCGCGGTGGGCGTGTTGTCGACCGCCGGTGAGTGGACGCATCGCACCGTGCAGACCACGTTCCTCGCGGTGCCGCGCAGGGGTCGGGTGCTGGCCGCGAAGTACGTCGGGGCCGCGCTGCTCGGCGCCGCCATCTCCGCCGTGGTGGTGGGCTCGACGTTCGCCGTCGCCGCGATCGGGGCCGACTTCTCCTGGACCGGAGCCGGCGCCGCGGCGGTGGCCACGGTGGCCGCCGGTGCCGCGCTAACCGTGGTGGGCGCCGGGATCGGGGCCGCGATCGGCAACGCGCCGGCCGCGCTGACCGGCACCTACCTGGTGCTGCTGGTCGGGATGACCGTGCTCAACGGGGCCAAGCCGACCTGGGGCAAGCACGTCGACCCGCTGGCCGCGATGTTCGACCTGGTCGAGGGCGACGCCACCGCCCGCCCGATCGCGGTGCTGGCCGGCTGGCTGGTGGTCAGCACGATCGCCGGCATCGCCGTCACCCGCCGCCGCGAGATCTCCTGACCGCCGTCACCCCTCCGCCGGGCCGGCCTCCACCCCGGAGGCCGGCTCGCGGCGCCGGCGGATACCCCGGCCGACGCCGTCCGGACCCGTGCGGCAGGCTCCCCAGCCGTGGACGCCGCCGCCGTACGGCAGTGGACGGCTGCGGGCGTCCCGCGCCGGGTCGCCCGCTACGCGCTGACGCTCGCCTGGGCCGGCGCTTTCGCGGCGGCGGTCGCCGGCGACCACTCGGTCTGCTCGCCGGACGATCCGTCGATCTGCGGGCCGGACCTGACCTTCGCTGTGTCGGCGGTGGCCCTGTTCGCCACGCCGATCCTGCTGGTCGCCCTGCCGCCGGCCGGGTGCGTAGCCGGCGTCTTGTTCGCCGGACTGGACCTGCGCTGGGACGACGTGGCGGTAGGTCGGGCCGTCTTCGGAGCGCACGGGCTCGCCTGCGCGGCGGTGCTGGGCTGGTTGCTCGTCGCGCGGCGGCGGCAGCGGTCGGCGGCCCTGGCGGCCGTGTCGGCCGACCCGGTCGGGCCCGCGCCGGGCCGCGGTCGGATGCCGCCGACCTTCTGGCTGCTCGCGCTCGGGCTGCTCGTCCTCGGATGTGTGCTCGCGCTGGTCGACCGGCACGAGCGGGCCGATACCGCGCGCTGGCTGTCCGCCGGCAGTGCGCGAGCATGCCACGGTCGTCGCGCTGGACAGCGACCGGTCGACGATCGAGCTCGCCCTGCCGTCGTACCCGGGTCGGGTGAGCGTCGACGTGCTCGACACCGGGGCCTACCGGGTCGACTCCTCCGTGCCGGTGCTGGTCGACCCGGCGGGAAACCCGCCGCGCGTCGTGCTGGTCGCCGAGCCGCCGGACGACACGTTCTGGCTGACCGGTTGGCTGCTGGCCTGGGCGCTGGCCGCGGTGCTGGTCGGCGTCGACCTGTCCGGCCGGCGGGCACTGGCCCGGATCGGGTCCGCGCGGCCGGTGCTGGTGTTGGCGGACGTGAATGTCGACGAGGCGGTGCTGCGGCCGGTCGGCGGCGGCCCGCCGTTCGCCGTGGTCCGGCTGCAGTTGCCGCGCCGGGCGCACGGCGACGAGGAGCCCGAGCCGGAGGTCCCCGGCTCCGCCTCCGGCCGGCCGCATGATCCCGACGAGCCGGACGACTGGGACGAACCGGAGGAGCTGACCCCGGAGGAGGTGGCCGACTTCGGCCGGGCCTGGCGCGGTGAACCCACTCTCGGGCCGGTGCCGTTCGACGCGGACGACTGGCCACCGGAGCCGCGCACCGTGGCCGTGCTCGGCGACCTGCGCGAGGGCGGCTGGGTGGCCGTGCTGGACCGGGGCGACCTGCGCTGGCCGTCGGCGCCGGTTCGCCGATCCCCGCGGCCCGACCGGCTGTTCGACGCTCCGGCCGAGGACGACCCGGTCCGGGCCGCGTACGAGGACTTCCTGGCCGTGCTGGACGAGCGTGGCGACCCCTCGCCGTTCCCGGGTGAGCCGGTGGCCGCCGGCACCGGCCCGGTGCCGCAGCTGCCACACACGCTGCGGCCCCCAGTCCGGGACCGGCTGGCCGGCGCCGCGATGCTGATCGCGCTGCCCGCGGGCCCGCTGCTCGCCTTCCTGCTCGCCGACCACTGGTATCAGGCGCTGCCGGTGCTCGCCGCCGGCGGCGCCGTCGGCGTTGCCGGCATCGCCCGGCTGGTGGTGGGCATCCGGCTGGAGCGGGCCGAGCTGGTCCTGCGCACCGCGATGCGGGTGCGGCACATCCCTTGGCCCAGGCTGCACGGGGTGCGCCGGCTGTCTGAGGGGCTGGGGCTGGCATGGAGCCCGGTGGAGGTCGCGGAGATCCGAGCCGTCGGGTCGACGGCCGGCGATCCTGGTGAGCTGATCATGCGGCAGCGGGCGCTCGCGCTGGCGACCGGTGACCCGGGCAGCGAACCGACCGGCGGCTGGACCCCCACGATCCCGGTCGCGGTTGTCTACCTGGCGGTGGCGGTGGTGGTGCTGGTCGGCGGCTGACCGGGTCCTCGCCGGCGACGGGTGAGGGCGGCGCGGGCGGCGAGCTCGGGGGCCGGCGGGTAGCCGACCTCGAGCAGGGTCAGGCCGTGCGCGGGGGCGACGCTCACCTCGCTGCTGCGGGCGGTCCGGGCCAGCTGCGCGGCCGGCCAGTCCGGTGGCCGGCGGCCCTCCCCGACCGCGAGCAGCGCGCCGACCAGGCTGCGCACCATCGAGTGGCAGAACGCGTCGGCCCGCACGGTCGCGGTCAGCACGCCGGCCGGGTCGCGGGCCCAGTCCAGCTGCTGCAGGGACCGGACCGTGCTCGCGCCGTCCCGGCGCTTGCAGAACGCGGCGAAGTCGTGCTCGCCGAGCAGCCGGTCGGCGGCGGCCTGCATGGCGTCCCGGTCCAGCCGGCGCGGCCAGATCAGCGTGTCGTACCGGCGCAGCGGGTCGGCGGCGGCCGGGTCGTCGGCCACCCGGTAGGCGTACCGCCGCCACAGCGCCGAGAACCGCGCGTCGAACCCGGCCGGCGCCGGCTGGACGGATCGGACCCGGACGTCCGGCGGCAGCAGCCGGGCCAGCCGCCGCACCAGCTCGGGCCCGTCCGCGGTGGCGGGCAGGTCGGCGTGGGCGACCTGTCCGGTGGCGTGCACGCCGGCGTCGGTCCGACCGGCCACGGTGAGCGCCACCGGCATCCGCAGCAGCCGGGCCAGCGCCTCCTCCAGCACGCCCTGCACGGTCCGCCGGCCGGGCTGGGCGGCCCAGCCGGAGAACCCGCCGCCGTCGTAGGCGATCGCGAGCCGGACACGGACGAGCCCGCCGTCCCCGGGGGGAGCGGCGGGCTCGTCGTCGTACGGTGCGGGCACCTCAGGCCTTGCCGGCGGTGTCCTCGTCCTCGTCGGACGGCTCGGCGTCGAGCGCCTCGGCCAGCGAGCCGTCCTCGGCCTCGGTCTCGTCCTCAGCCGTGTCCTCAGCCGTGTCCTCAGCCGTGTCCTCAGCCGTGTCCTCAGCCGTGTCCTCAGCCTCGGTGGCCTCGGTGGTGTCGGCGACCTCGGTGTCCGTCGCGGCGTCGGCCTCGACCGGAGCGGCCTCGTCGGCCGTCGCCGCCGACGCCTCGGCCGCCTCGGCCGACCCCGGCGCGGTCGCAGCGGCAGCCCCGGTCGCCCCGGCGGCCCTGGTCCGCGCCCGGCGGGACTGGAACCGGGTGCCACGCGCCCGCTCCGCCTCGCCGACCGCCTCCTGGGCCACGGTCAGCCCCTCGACCAGCGAGATGACCGCCATCGGCGCGTTGTCGCCCTTGCGCGGGCCGGCCTTGATGATCCGGGTGTAGCCGCCCGGCCGCTGCGCGTACCGCGGTCCGATCTCGGCGAACAGCGCGTGCACGACGTCCTTGTTCCGCACCACCGTCATCACCTGGCGCCGCGCGTGCAGGTCGCCCTTCTTGGCGAAGGTGATCAGGCGCTCGGCCAGCGGGCGCAACCGCTTGGCCTTGGCCTCGGTGGTGGTGATCGAGCCGTGCTCGAACAGGGACGTCGCCAGGTTCGCCAGCATCAGTCGCTGGTGCGCCGGCCCGGCGCCGAGGCGGGGGCCCTTGGTGGGCTGAGGCATGACGGCTGTTCTCCCAGTCGAAAAAGTGGCTGTCTAGAGCTGCTCGGTCTCGGCGTAGTCCGAGTCGCCGGCGTTGTCGTAGTCGTCGGTGCCGTAGGTGTCCACGACGTGCGACGGATCGAACCCGGGCGGGCTGTCCTTGAGTGCCAGGCCCATCTGCGCGAGCTTCATCTTGACCTCGTCGATGGACTTGGCCCCGAAGTTGCGGATGTCGAGCAGGTCCGCCTCGCTGCGCGAGATCAGCTCGCCGACGGTGTGGATGCCCTCCCGCTTGAGGCAGTTGTACGAGCGGACCGTCAGCTCCATCTCCTCGATCGGCATCGAGAAGTTGGCCAGGTTCTCCTGCTCCTGCGGGGACGGGCCGACCTCGATGCCCTCGGCGTCGACGTTGAGCTCGCGGGCCAGCCCGAACAGCTCGACCAGCGTCTTGCCCGCGGACGCCATCGCGTCCCGGGGCAGGATCGACGGCTTGGTCTCGACGTCGACGACGAGCTTGTCGAAGTCGGTGCGCTGCTCGACGCGGGTGGCCTCCACCCGGTAGGTGACCTTGAGCACCGGCGAGTAGATCGAGTCCACCGGGACGCGGCCGATCTCCTGGCCGGGCTGCTTGTTCTGGGTCGCCGGGACATACCCGCGGCCGCGCTCGACGACCAGCTCGATCTCCAGGCGGCCCTTCTTGTTGATGGTCGCCAGGTGCAGGTCGGGGTTGTGCACGGTGACGCCGGCCGGCGGCGCGATGTCCGCGGCGGTGACCTCACCGGGGCCCTGCTTGCGCAGGTACATCGTCACCGGCTCGTCCGCGTCGGAGCTGACCACCAGCTCCTTGAGGTTGAGGATGAGGTCGGTGACGTCCTCCTTGACGCCCGGCACGGTGGTGAACTCGTGCAGGACGCCGTCGATGCGCAGCGAGGTGACCGCCGCCCCCGGGATGGAGGACAGCAGCGTGCGGCGCAGCGAGTTGCCGAGCGTGTAGCCGAAGCCGGGCTCCAGCGGCTCGATGGTGAACCGGGAGCGGTATTCGGAGATCTGCTCCTCGGTCAGGGTGGGGCGCTGAGTGATCAGCATGTGGTGCGTGTCCTTCCGGGCCGCCCGCTATATGACGGCCAGAACGGGAGTCCTACTTGCTGTAGAACTCGACGATGAGCTGCTCCTGGACCGGCGTCTCGATGACCTGCCGGGCCGGGAGGGAGTGCACGAGGATGCGCAGCCGGGACGAGATGACCTCGAGCCACGCCGGCACCGGCCGGGAGCCGGCCTGGGCCTGCGCGATCACGAACGGGGTCAGCTCGCGCGACTTCTCGCGCACCTCGACGATGTCGTTCGGGGACACCCGGTAGGACGGGATGTCCACCTTCTTGCCGTTGACCAGGAAGTGGCCGTGCCGGACGAGCTGCCGGGCGGCGTCCCGGGACGGGGCGAAGCCGGCGCGGTAGACCACGTTGTCCAAACGCGACTCGAGGATCTGCAGCAGCACCTCGCCGGTGCGGCCGGTCTTGCGGTTGGCCTCGGCGTAGTAGCCCCGGAACTGCTTCTCCAGCACGCCGTACACCCGGCGGGCCTTCTGCTTCTCGCGCAGCTGGAGCAGGTACTCCGAGTCCTTGGTGCGGCCGCGGCCGTGCTCACCCGGCGGGTACGGCCGGATCTCGATCGGGCACTTCGCGGACAGGCATTTGCTGCCCTTGAGGAACAGCTTCATCTTCTCCCGCCGGCAGCGGCGGCAGTCGGCACCAGTGTCACGGGCCATGAATTCGTACTCTCCTTCTCAGGCCCGGGGACGCGGCGTCGAGCGGGCGGCGAGGATGGTGTGCGGCGCGGCGGGGAACGGCGCCGGGCGGTGCTCGCTCACACCCGCCTCCGCTTCGGCGGGCGGCAGCCGTTGTGCGGCTGCGGGGTGACGTCCTGGATCTGACCGACCTCGAGGCCGGTCGCCTGCAGCGAGCGGATCGCGGTCTCCCGGCCGGCACCGGGGCCCTTGACGAAGATGTCGACCCGGCGCATGCCGTGCTCCTGCGCCTTGCGGCCGGCGTTCTCGGCCGCGAGCTGCGCGGCGAACGGGGTCGACTTGCGGGAGCCCTTGAACCCGACGTGGCCCGAGGACGCCCAGGAGATCACGTTCCCCAGCGGATCGCAGATGGTCACGATCGTGTTGTTGAACGTGCTCTTGATGTAGGCGTGCCCGTGGGCGACGTTCTTCTTCTCCTTGCGCCGGACCTTCTTGACGCCGGCGGCCGTACGAGCCCTGGGAGGCATGTCTGGCGTCTCCTACTTCCGTCCGGCCTTCTTCTTGCCGGCGATGGTCTTCTTCGGTCCCTTGCGGGTGCGCGCGTTGGTCTTGGTGCGCTGGCCGTGCACCGGCAGGCCGCGGCGGTGCCGGATGCCCTGGTAGCTGCCGATCTCGATCTTGCGGCGGATGTCCTGGGCCACCTCGCGGCGCAGGTCGCCCTCGACCCGGTAGTTGGCCTCGATGTGGTCGCGCAGCCGGACCAGGTCCTCGTCGGACAGGTCGCGGACCCGCAGGTCCGGGCTCACGCCGGTGGCAGCGAGAGTCTGGTGCGAGCGGGTCTTGCCGATCCCGTAGATGTAGGTCAGCGCGATCTCCATCCGCTTCTCGCGGGGGAGGTCGACGCCGGACAGGCGTGCCATGCGGGCGGGACTCCTTCTGCTCGCGGAGGTCTGCCGCCGTCCCGACCCGCGCCCGCCCGGGCGTGGGCCCCGGCCTCCGACCGGGGGTGGCCTGGACTCCGCTGGCGCGGACCCAGGTGGGAGGCGAATTACTGGCTGGTGACTCTGCTCAGCCCTGGCGCTGCTTGTGGCGCAGGTTCTCGCAGATCACCATGACGCGACCGTGCCGGCGGATGACCTTGCACTTGTCGCAGATCGGCTTGACGCTCGGGTTGACCTTCACGGCCGTGTTTCTCCTCGGTGGTGCCGGCCGCGGGGCCAGCGGACTGGCTTACTTGTAGCGGTAGACGATGCGCCCGCGGGACAGGTCGTACGGCGAGAGCTCCACCACGACCCGGTCCTCGGGGAGGATCCGGATGTAGTGCTGGCGCATCTTGCCGCTGATGTGGGCGAGAACCCGGTGTCCGTTGGACAGCTCGACCCGGAACATCGCGTTGGGAAGAGGCTCGACGACGCGACCCTCGACCTCGATGGCTCCGTCCTTCTTCGGCATATCCTCCGCTAACTACTCGTCTACTCCGGTGTGGCGCTGGCTGCGCGAGGGCGTCTTCGACTGATGCGGCCACAGCACAGCGGAAGACGGCGCGAGCGCCGACATCTCAGTGTACGCAGGCGCAGGACGATCGGCAAAAACGGCCCTACCTGTCCCGGCGCCGGTCCCGGTTGCGGCGGTCGCGGGCATCGCCGGCCCCGGCGATCATCCCGACCAGCGCGAGCGCCAGCGGGATCGCCGTCCAGATCGGCCAGAAGTAGATGAGTTCGCCGGTGCCGAGCGAGATCGCCCCCCAGATCACCACGTTGACCAGGAACAGGCCGAGCGCGCCGGTCACCGGCGCCCAGCGCACCGCCGGGCTCGGCGCACCGGTGGGCGCCGGGACGCGGTACGCACGCGCCACCGATGCGGCCGACCGGCCCGCCTGCTGCCCCACCGGCAGGTCCGCGGTCAGCGGCACCAGCTCGCCCAGCGTCTTCGCCGCGTACGCCGCCGCCACCCGCTCGTCGAGCTCGGCCACGTCCAGCCGGCCCTCCGAGAACGCCGCGTTCAGCTGCGCGACGACCCGTTCCCGGTCGGCGTTGCCGGCCCGGATCGAGCCGTCACCGGAGGAGGCTGACGTACTCATGCCCGCTGCGCCACCTTCACGCCGAGCTCCGCCAGCCGGGCGAACCCGCCGTCCTCGGCCGTAGTCACCCAGGGGCCGTCCTCGGTGATCGCCACGGTGTGCTCCCAGTGCGCCGCGTACGACCCGTCGGTGGTGACGACCGTCCAGCCGTCGGGCAGTTCCCTGGTGTCGGGGCCGCCCAGGGTGACCATCGGTTCGATCGCCAGCGCCAGCCCCGGCACCAGCCGCGGCCCGCGCCCGGCCCGCCCGTAGTTGAGCACGTGCGGGTCCTGGTGCATCTCGGTGCCGATGCCGTGGCCGCCGTAGTGGTCGACGATCCCGTAGTGGTGCGGGTGGGACCGGATCGAGGCCTCCACCGCCGCGCTGATGTCGGTCAGCCGGCCCCCGGTGACCGCCGCGGCCAGTCCGGCCCACAGCGCCTGCTCGGTCACGTCGATGAGCTGCTGGTGTTCCGGGCGGATCGCGCCGACCCCCACGGTGACGGCGGAGTCGCCGTGCCAGCCCTCGAAGATCGCGCCGCAGTCGAGCGAGATGATGTCGCCCTCGCGCAGCTTGCGCTTGCGGGACGGGATGCCGTGCACCACCTCGTCGTCGATGGACGCGCAGATCGTGCCGGTGAAGCCGCGGTAGCCGAGGAACGAGGGCACCGCGCCCTCGGACCGGATCGAGTCCTCGGCGATGCGGTCGAGCTCGCCGGTGGTGATCCCGGGCCGGACCGCGGCACGCATCGCGGCCAGCGCCCGCTGCGTGATCAGGCCCGCCTCGCGCATCAGCGCGATCTCGTCCGGGGTCTTGATCTGGATCATCCGGTCCCGCCTTCTCCACGCACGCACGTTCCGCCTCCGAACACGACGATACGGCGACGATACGGCGGGCGACGCAGCCGATGGACATCTGCCGGCGCACCGACCCCCACGGAGGCGCCAGGGCGTATCCGGGACACGCCCTCAGGCGAACGGCCGGAGGGCGGCGATCGCCCGCTCCGTCACGTCGTCGACGGGACCGGTCGCGTCGATGCCGACCAGCACGCCCTTCTCGGCGTAGAAGGCGATCAGCGGGGCGGTCTGCTCGGCGTAGACCTCCAGCCGGTGCCGGACGGTCTCGGACTTGTCGTCGTCGCGCTGGAACAGCTGGCCGCCGCAGTCGTCGCAGACGCCTTCCTGCTTCGGCGGGTCGAAATCGACGTGCCAGATGTGCCCGCAGTTCCGGCAGGTCCGCCGGCCGGACAGGCGACGGATGACCTCCTCGTCGTCGACCACCAGCTCGAGCACCACGTCGAGCTCGTCGCTGCCGACGTCGGTGATGATCTCGTCCAGCGTCTCGGCCTGCGGCACCGTACGCGGGTAGCCGTCGAGCAGGAACCCGTCGTTGGCGTCGTCCTCGCGCAGCCGCTCCCGCACCATCGCCGAGGTGACCTCGTCCGGCACCAGGTCGCCGGCGTCCATGTATTTCTTGGCGGTCACCCCGAGCTCGGTGCCCTCGCTCACGTTCGCCCGGAAGATGTCTCCGGTGCTGATCTTGGGGATCGCGAACTGCGCCGCGATGAACTGCGCCTGGGTCCCCTTCCCAGCACCCGGCGGACCGACCAGGACGAGCCGCACTATCTCAGGAAGCCTTCGTAGTTGCGCTGCATGAGCTGCGACTCGATCTGCTTCACGGTGTCGAGGCCGACGCCGACCATGATCAGCACCGCGGTGCCGCCGAACGGGAAGTTGTTCGCTGCGCTGTTGCCGCTGCCGGTCACGCCGAGGAAGAAGTTCGGCAGCACGGCGATGATTCCCAGGTAGAGCGAGCCGGGGAAGGTGATCCGGTTCAGGACGAAGGACAGATACTCCGCCGTCGGCCGGCCGGGCCGGATGCCGGGGATGAAGCCGCCGTACTTCTTCATGTCCTCGGCCCGCTCCTCCGGGCTGAACGTGATCGACACGTAGAAGTACGTGAAGAAGACGATCAACGCGAAGTAGAGCAGGATGTGCGGCCAGCTCGCCTGGTTGACGACGTAGTTCTGGATGAACCGCTGCCACGCGCTGGTGGTGTTGCTGTTGAGCTGGGACAGCAGCTGCGGCAGGTAGAGCAGCGACGAGGCGAAGATGACCGGGATGACACCGGCCTGGTTGACCTTCAGCGGCAGGTACGTCGAGGTGCCGCCGTACATCCGCCGGCCGACCATGCGCTTCGCGTACTGCACCGGGATCCGGCGCTGAGCCTGCTCGACGAACACCACGGCCCCGATGATCGCGAGACCCAGCAGGCAGACCAGCGTGAAGATGAAGCCGCCGCGGGTGCGCAGGATGTTGCCGCCCTCACCCGGGATGCGGGCCGCGATCGAGGTGAAGATCAGCACCGACATGCCGTTGCCGACGCCGCGGTCGGTGATCAGCTCGCCAAGCCACATGATGACCGCGGTGCCCGCCGTCATCGTGATGACCATCGTCACCAGCGAGAAGATGTCCTCGTTGTAGAGGACCGGCAGGTTGCAGCCCTGGAACAGCTGGTCGTTGCGGGCCAGCGCGATGATGCCGGTGCTCTGCAGGATCGCCAGCCCGATCGTCAGGTAGCGGGTGTACTGCGTGAGCTTGGTCTGGCCGGACTGGCCCTCCTTCTTCAGCTGCTCGAACCGCGGAATCACGACGACGAGCAGCTGGATGATGATGCTCGCGGTGATGTACGGCATGATGCCGAGCGCGAAGACGGCGAGCTGCAGCAGCGCGCCACCGGAGAACAGGTTGACCAGCGAGTAGAGGTCGCGGGACGCACCGTTGCTGACCTGGCTGATGCAGCTGTTGATGTTGGCGGTCGACACGTTCGGCGTCGGCACGTTGGAGCCGAGCCGGTAGACGGCGATCATCGCCAGCGTGAACAGCAGCTTCTTGCGCAGGTCAGGCGTCCGGAAAGCGGACGCGAACGCGGAAAGCACAGATCCTCCTGCGCGCGGGCAAGCCTGAGGCGGGACTACGGAAACCGTACGCCAGGTGCGGAACCGCAGACTGCGACTGTAACAGCCGGTGGCCGGGTGATCAGCGCCCGGCCACCAGCCGGATCGGTTAGGAAAGCTGGGTGACCGTGCCGCCGGCGGCGGTGATCTTCTCCCGAGCGGAGTCGGAGAACGCGTGCGCGGTGACGTTCAGGCTGACGCCGGCGAGATCGCCGGAGCCGAGCACCTTCACCGGCGCACCCTTGCGGACCGCGCCGACCTCGACGAGGTCGTCCACGCCCACCGTGCCGCCGTCCGGGAACAGCTCGGCGAGCCGGCCCGCGTTGACGACCTGGTATTCGACCTTGAAGCGGTTCTTGAAGCCCTTGAGCTTCGGCAGCCGCATGTGGATCGGCATCTGACCGCCCTCGAAGCCGGCCTTGACCTGCACCCTGGCCTTGGAGCCCTTGGTGCCGCGGCCGGCCGTCTTGCCCTTGGACGCATCGCCCCGACCGACCCTGGTCTTCGGGGTGTGCGAGCCCGGGGCCGGGCGGAGGTGGTGGATCTTGATCGTCACTGGTTACTCGACCTCCTCGACCGTGACCATGTGCGTCACGGTCGCGACCATGCCGCGGATCTCCGGCCGGTCCTCCTTCACCACGGTGTCGTGGATCCGCTTGAGACCGAGGGACCGCAGCGTCTGGCGCTGGTTGTCCTTGGCGCCGATGACGGACCGGGTCTGGGTGACCTTGAGCCTGGCCATCTCAGACTCCCCCGAGCGCGCGCGCCCGCAGCATGCCGGCCGGGGCCACGTCCTCCAGCGGCAGGCCGCGACGGCTCGCGACCTCCTCCGGGCGGACCAGGGCCCGCAGCGCGGCGACCGTGGCGTGCACGATGTTGATCGGGTTGTCCGAGCCGAGCGACTTGGACAGCACGTCATGGATGCCGGCGCACTCCAGCACGGCCCGCACCGGTCCACCGGCGATCACACCGGTACCGGGGCTGGCCGGCTTGAGCAGCACGACCCCGGCCGCGGCCTCGCCCTGCACCGGGTGCGGGATCGTGCCCTGGATGCGCGGCACCTTGAAGAAGTGCTTCTTGGCCTCCTCGACGCCCTTGGCGATCGCCGCGGGCACCTCCTTGGCCTTGCCGTAGCCGACGCCGACGGTGCCGTCGCCGTCGCCTACCACGACCAGCGCGGTGAAGCTGAACCGGCGGCCGCCCTTGACGACCTTGGCCACTCGGTTGATCGCGACGACCCGCTCGACGTGCGGGGTCTTCTCCGCCGCTCCGCCCCGGCCGCCGCCGTCCCGACGGTCCCGACGGTCTCCGCCGCCGGCGCCCCCGCCTCGGCGCTGCTGCCCTGGCATCAGGCGTCCTTTCCGTAGTCGTTGTTCGTACCCGGGCCCATCAGAAGTCGAGCCCGTTCTCCCGGGCCGCGTCGGCGAGCGCCGCCAGCCGGCCGTGGTATTTGTCGCCGCCGCGGTCGAAGACGACCGCGGAGATCCCGGCCGCCTTGGCCCGCTCGGCCACCAGCTCGCCGACCTTGCGGGCGGCGGCGGTCTTGTCGCCGTCGACCTGCAGGCCGTACGTCGAGGCGGAGGCCAGCGTGACCCCGCGGGTGTCGTCGACGACCTGCGCGTACAGGTGCCGGGTGGACCGGGTGACGATCAGCCGCGGCCGCGCCGCGGTGCCCCGGATCTTCTTGCGCAGTCGCACGTGCCGGCGCAGCCGCGACACCCGCCGCTGCTGCGAGACCGTGCTCCCGGTTGCCTTCATGGTCGTCATGTCACTTGCCCGTCTTCCCGGCCTTGCGGCGGATGACCTCGCCCTGGTAGCGCACGCCCTTGCCCTTGTACGGGTCGGGCTTGCGCAGCTTGCGGATCTTCGCCGCGACCTCGCCCACCTGCTGCTTGTCGATGCCCTCGACCACGAACCGGGTCGGCGCCTCCACGCGGAAGGTGATGCCCTCCGGCGCCGGGACCGGCACCGGGTGGCTGAAGCCGAGTGCGAACTCCAGGTCCCGGCCGCGCGCCTGGACGCGGTAGCCGGTACCGACGATCTCCAGGGTCTTCGAGTAGCCCTGGGTCACGCCGACGACCATGTTGTTGATCAACGTCCGGGACAGCCCGTGCAGCGAGCGGGACTCCCGCTCGTCGTCCGGGCGGGAGACCAGGAGCGCGCCGTCGTCGCCGCGGGCGACCCTGATCGGCTCCGCGACGGTGTGCGCCAGCTCGCCCTTGGGGCCCTTCACCACGATCCGCTGACCGTCGATCTGCACGTCCACGCCCGAGGGGACGGGGACCGGAAGCTTGCCGATACGCGACATCGGTGACCCTCCCCTACCAGACGTAGGCGAGGACTTCCCCGCCCATCCTGCGCTTGGTCGCCTGCCGGTCGGTCAGCAGGCCGGTCGAGGTCGAGATGATCGCGACGCCGAGGCCGCCGAGGACCTTGGGCATGGCGTTGGCCTTGGCGTACACCCGCAGGCCCGGCTTGGAGACCCGGCGCAGCCCGGCGATCGAGCGCTCCCGGTTCGGCCCGTACTTCAGGTCGACCGAGAGGATCTTGCCGGGCGCGTCGTCGGGGGCGTCGGCCACCGACCAGCCGGCGATGTAGCCCTCCTGCTGGAGGATCTCGGCGACGTGCGCCTTGAGCTTCGAGTGCGGCATGATCACGGTGTCGTGGTACGCCGAGTTGGCGTTCCGGATCCGTGTCAGCATGTCCGCGATCGGATCGGTCATGGTCATCGGAGGTCTTGCCCTTCTCGCCGCGGTTCCCGGTCAGGGCCTGCGGCGAAGTGGGGTGCACGGGAGGTCTGCCGCCCGTGTGAAGTGGTTACCAGCTGGACTTGGTGACGCCGGGCAGCTGCCCGGCGTGGGCCATCTCCCGGACGCAGATCCGGCACAGGCCGAAGACACGGTAGACCGCGCGCGGCCGCCCGCACCGCTGGCAACGGGTGTACGCACGGACCTTGTACTTCGGCTTGCGGTTGGCCTTGACGACCAACGCCTTCTTCGCCATCTCTCTCTCAGCTCCTAGCGACGCCGGCCGCGGGTCGTGATGGGGGTCGGCTGGGCCGCCGTCTCGGTGCGGAACGGGAACCCGAGCCGCCGCAGCAGCTCGCGCCCTTCCTCGTCGGTGCGGGCGGTGGTGACCACGGTGATGTCCATCCCGCGCTGCCGGTCCACCCGGTCCATGTCGATCTCGTGGAACATCGACTGTTCGGTGAGCCCGAACGTGTAGTTGCCGTGCCCGTCGAACTGCTCCGGCGACAGGCCACGGAAGTCCCGGATGCGCGGGAGCGCGATCGACAGCAGGCGGTCGAGGAACTCCCACATCCGGTCGCCGCGCAGCGTCACCTTGGCGCCGATCGGCATGCCCTCGCGCAGCTTGAACTGCGCGATGGACTTGCGGGCCCGCTGCACGAGCGGCTTCTGGCCGGTGATCGCGGTCAGGTCGCGCACCGCGCCGTCCATCAGCTTCGCGTCCCGGGCCGCCTCGCCGACGCCCATGTTGACGACGACCTTCACCACGCCAGGGATCTGCATGACGTTGTCGTACGAGAACTGCTCGCGCAGCCCGGGCGCGATCTCGTCCGCGTACCGCTGCTTGAGCCGCGGCACGGGGTGGGTGGGGGCGGTCATCTTCCGCTCCTCATCAGATGTCCTTACCGGACCGGCGCGCGATGCGGACGCTGCGCCCGTCCTCGTCCTTGCGGAAGCCGACGCGGGTCGGCCTGTTGTCCGAGTCGACCACCATCACGTTGCTCACGTGGATGGGGGCCTCCTGGGTGACGATGCCGCCGGTCTGCGCACCCCGGGAGGTCGTCGTGATCCGGGTGTGCTTCTTGATCCGGTTGACGCCCTCGACCAGGACCCGCTGCTCCTTCGGGTAGGCCGCGATGACCTTGCCCTTGGCGCCGCGGTCCGGGCCGGAGATGACCTGGACGGTGTCGCCCTTCTTGATCTTCATGGACGGCCCGGCCATCACAACACCTCCGGGGCCAGTGAGATGATCTTCATGAAGCGCTTGTCCCGCAGCTCCCGGCCCACCGGGCCGAAGATGCGGGTGCCGCGCGGCTCGTTGTCGTTGCGGATCAGCACCGCCGCGTTCTCGTCGAAGCGGATGTACGACCCGTCCGGGCGGCGGCGCTCCTTGGCGGTGCGGACCACGACCGCCCTGACGACGTCGCCCTTCTTGACGCCGGCGCCGGGCAGCGCGTCCTTGACGGTGGCGACGATGATGTCGCCGATCCCGGCGTACCGGCGGCCGGAACCGCCGAGCACCCGGATGCAGAGGATCTCCTTCGCACCCGTGTTGTCAGCCACCCGCAGGCGGGACTCCTGCTGGATCACTTGGCCTTCTCCAGGATCTCCACGATCCGCCACCGCTTGGTGGCCGACAGCGGGCGCGTCTCCATCACCAGCACCCGGTCACCGACGCCGCAGGCGTTCTGCTCGTCGTGCACCTTGAGCTTGCTGGTGCGCCGGATGACCTTGCCGTAGAGCGGGTGCTTGACCCGGTCCTCGACCTGGACCACCGCGGTCTTGTCCATCTTGTCGCCCACCACGAGGCCCTCGCGGACCTTGCGGCGGCCGCGCACGACGGCGTCGTCCGCCGCCGCGCTCGTCTGCTCGCTCATCTCCCGCTCCTCATCCAGTCCCGACCTCGTCCCTCGGTCGGAACAGGCCTCGTCGCTCCCCGCTCACCCTGCGGGCGCTCGCGCTCGCTCACGCCACACCCTCGCCCGGGGCGACGGACAGGCCGAGCTCGCGCTCGCGCATGATCGTGTAGATCCGCGCGATGTCGCGGCGCACGGTCTGCAGCCGCCGGTTGTTGTCCAGCTGTCCGGTCGCCACCTGGAAGCGGAGGTTGAACAGCTCCTCCTTCGCCTCCCGCAGGCGGGAGACCAGCTCGTCGTCGGCGAGCTCACGCAGCTCGCTCGGGACGGTCCCTGCCGCCATCAGACGTCACCAACCTCGCGCTTGACGAACCGGCACTTCATCGGGAGCTTGTGGATCGCGCGTCGCATGGCCTCGCGGGCGATCGGCTCCGGCACGCCGGACAGCTCGAACATCACCCGACCCGCCTTGACGTTGGCGACCCACCACTCCGGCGAGCCCTTGCCGGAACCCATCCGGGTCTCGGCCGGCTTCTTGGTGATCGGCCGGTCCGGGTAGATGTTGATCCAGACCTTGCCGCCACGGCGGATGTGCCGGGTCATCGCGATACGAGCCGACTCGATCTGCCGGTTCGTCACGTACGCCGGCTCCAGCGCCTGGATGCCGTACTCGCCGAAGGTGACCCTGGTGCCGCCCTTGGCCGCGCCGCCCCGTCCGGGGTGGTGCTGCTTGCGGTGCTTGACCTTGCGGGGGATGAGCACGCCTCAGCCCTCCGTGTTCTCGGTGCTGACAGGGGCGCCGGACCCGGCGTCCGTCGCCGGCGCGTCGACCTCGGCGGTGACGCTGGCCTCGGGGCTCGCCTCGGCGCTCGCCTCGGCGCTCGCCTCGGCGCTCGCCTCGGCGCTGGCCTCGGCGCTGGCCTCGGCGGTGGCCTCGGCGCTGGCGTCGGGGCTGGCCTCGGGGCTGGCCTCGGGGCTCGCCTCGGGGGTGACCTCGGCGCTCGCCTCGGTGCCGGCCTCGGCGCTGGCCTCGGTACCGCTCGTCCCGCCGCCCTCGAAGGCCTGCGCCACCGACGGGTCGCCGATCGGCTCGGCGAGCGCCGATGTGTCGCCGGCTTCGATCACGCCGACGGCGGTCTCGACCGCCTGCGAGTCGGTCGGCGGGGCCTCGACCGGAGCGGTCGCCGCGGCGCGGCCGGCCTCGGTGCTCGTGCCGGTGGTGCCGGACGAGCCGGACCGGCGCGGGCGCCGCTCGGGACGCTCCCGGCGCTGCTGGCGCAGCGCGGCCTCGGCCGCCTCCCGCTCGGTGCGGGTGCCGATCGCGTCACCCTTGTAGATCCAGACCTTCACGCCGATGCGGCCGAACGTCGTCCTGGCCTCGTACTGGCCGTAGTCGATCAAGGCGCGCAGCGTGTGCAGCGGCACCCGACCCTCGCGGTAGAACTCGGAGCGCGACATCTCCGCGCCGCCGAGCCGGCCACCGCACTGCACCCGGATGCCCTTGACACCGGGGGACTTCAGCGCCGACTGCATGGCCTTGCGCATCGCCCGGCGGAAGCTGACCCGGCTGGACAGCTGCTCGGCCACGCCCTGGGCGACCAGCTGCGCGTCCGCCTCGGGGTTCTTCACCTCGAGGATGTTCAGCTGCACCTGCTTGCCGGTGAGCTTCTCCAGCTCGCCGCGGATCCGGTCGGCCTCCGCGCCGCGGCGGCCGATGACGATGCCCGGCCGGGCGGTGTGGATGTCGACCCGGACCCGGTCCCGGGTGCGCTCGATCTCGACCTTGGAGATGCCGGCGCGCTCCATGCCCTTGCTCATCATGCGCCGGATCGCCACGTCTTCCTTGACGTAGTCCTTGTACAGCTTGTCCGCGTACCACCGGGACTTCCAGTCGGTCGTGATACCGAGCCGGAACCCGTGCGGGTTGACCTTCTGACCCACTAGCGGGTCCCCTCCTCAGTCGTCTCGTCCGTCTGGTCGCTCGCCTCGTCGCTCGCGGTGGCCCTGGTGGCCTTGCGAGCGCGCGGCGCCGCCTTCTTCGCCGGGGCAGCCTCGGCGTCCTCGGCAGCCGGGACGGTCTCGGCCGTCTCGGGGGCCTCGGCAGCCGGGGCGGTCTCGGTCGCCTCGGGGGCCTCGGTCGGCTCCGCGGTCACCGTCTCGTCCTCGGCCGGCGCCTCGGCGGTGGCTTCGGTCGCCTTGGTCGCCTTGGTCGCCTTGGTCGCGGTGGCCGTGGTCGCCTTCTCCGGCGCCGCCGTCTCGGTCGTGGTCTCGGCGTCCTCGGCGGCGGCCTTCTCCGGCGCGGCCTTGGTGGCCTTGGTGGTCTTGGTCGCCTTGGTCGCCGGCGCCTTGCCGGCCTTGGTCGCCTTCGTGGCCTTGGCCGGCGCCGCCTTCTTCGCCGGCCGGGCGGGCTCCGGACGCGTCGCCACGCTCTCCACCTCGATGGTGATGTGGCTGGTGCGCTTGTTGATCCGGAACGCCCGGCCCTGCGCCCGCGGCCGGAACCGCTTGAGCGTCGGCCCCTCGTCCACGTACGCCACCGCGACGATCAGCGACTCCGGGTCGAGCTGGTGGTTGTGCTCGGCGTTCGCCACCGCGCTCGCCAGCACCTTCGCGACCGGCTCGCTCGCGGCCTGAGGTGCGAACTGGAGCACGGACAGCGCCTCCCGGGCCTCCATGCCGCGGATGAGGTCGACGACGCGACGCACCTTCATCGGCGTCATGCGCACGTACCGGGCGGTCGCCCGGGCGCGCCGGTCGTCGGCGACCGCGGTGCCCTGTGCCATTTCTCGCTACCCCTCAGACTCTCGTTGCTGCGTTTCGATCAGCCGCGACGGCTGCGGCGGTCGTCCCGGATGTGACCCCGGAACGTGCGGGTCGGGGCGAACTCGCCGAGCTTGTGCCCGACCATGCCCTCGGTGATGAAGACCGGGACGTGCTTGCGGCCGTCGTGCACGGCGATCGTGTGCCCGAGCATGTCGGGGATGATCGTCGAGCGCCGGGACCAGGTCCGGATCACGTTCTTGGTGTTGCGCTCGTTCTGCGCGTCCACCTTCTTGAGCAGGTGGTCGTCGACGAACGGGCCCTTCTTCAGGCTGCGCGGCATCAGTCAGCCACTCCTAGCGCTTCTTGCCGGTACGCCGGCGGCGGACGATCATCTTGTCGCTCGACTTGTGGACCCGGCGGGTGCGGCCCTCGGGCTTGCCGGCCGGGTTGACCGGGTGCCGGCCACCGGACGTCTTGCCCTCACCGCCACCGTGCGGGTGGTCGATCGGGTTCATGGCCACGCCGCGCACCGACGGGCGCTTGCCCTTCCAGCGCATCCGGCCGGCCTTGCCCCAGTTGATGTTGGACTGCTCGGAGTTGCCGACCTCGCCGACGGTGGCGCGGCAGCGCACGTCGACGTTGCGGATCTCCCCGGAGGGCATCCGCAGCTGCGCGTACGGCCCGTCCTTGGCGACCAGCTGGACGCTGGAGCCGGCCGAGCGGGCGATCTTGGCACCGCCACCGGGCCGCAGCTCGATCGCGTGCACCACGGTTCCGGTCGGGATGTTGCGCAGCGGCAGGTTGTTGCCGGGCTTGATGTCGGCGCCGGCGCCGCTCTCCACCCGGTCACCCTGGCGCAGCCGGGACGGCGCGACGATGTAGCGCTTCTCGCCGTCGGCGAAGTGCAGCAGCGCGATCCGGGCGGTGCGGTTGGGGTCGTACTCGATGTGCGCGACCTTGGCCGGCACGCCGTCCTTGTCGGCCCGCCGGAAGTCGATCACCCGGTAAGCCCGCTTGTGCCCGCCGCCCTGGTGCCGGGTGGTGATCCGGCCGGTGTTGTTCCTGCCACCGCGCGAGTGCAGCGGGCGGACCAGCGACTTCTCCGGCTCGGACCGGGTGACCTCGACGAAGTCGGCGACGCTGGCCCCCCGGCGGCCCGGGGTGGTCGGCTTGTATTTGCGGATGCCCATTCGAGTCAGTCCCTCAGCTCACCGGTCCGCCGAAGATCTCGATCCGGTCGCCGGGCGCCAGGCTCACGATGGCGCGCTTGGTGTCCTTCCGGCGACCGAACCCCTGCCGGGTGCGCTTGCGCTTGCCCTGCCGGTTCAGCGTGTTGACGTCGAGCACGGTCACGTTGAAGACCTGCTCGACGGCGATCTTGATCTGGGTCTTGTTGGCGTCCGGGCGGACGATGAACGTGTACTTGTTCTCGTCCAGCAGCCCGTAGCTCTTCTCCGAGATTACCGGAGCGAGCAGCACGTCCCGCGGGTCGGCGATCACTTCTCGTCGTCCTCCGTGTCAACTGTGCCCACGTCCAGCACCTCGGACGGGATCGGCTGCCCGGGAATGTCGTCAGTGGACAGATCCGGCAGCTCCTTGTGCCCGGTCCGGGCCAGGAACGCGTCGAGGCCACCGCGGCTGAACACCACATCGTCGTTGACCAGCACGTCGTACGTGTTGAGCTGGCCGGCGTCGAGCACGTGCACCGACGGGATGTTGCGCAGGCTCTTGAAGCCGGCGATGTCGTCCCGGTCGAGCACCACGAGCACCTTGCGGGCGTTCGTGGTCGCGACCAGCGCGGCCAGCGCCGCCCCGGTCGACGGCACGTCACCGTCCACGAAGGACTCGACCACGTGCACCCGGTCGGCCCTGGCGCGGTCGGACAGCGCCCCGCGCAACGCGGCCGCCTTCATCTTCTTCGGCGTGCGCTGGTCGTACTTGCGGGGCGTCGGGCCGTGCACCACGCCACCGCCGGCGAACTGCGGCGAGCGGGTCGAGCCCTGCCGGGCCCGGCCGGTGCCCTTCTGCCGGTAGGGCTTCTTGCCGCCGCCGGAGACCTCGCCACGGGTCTTGGTGTCGTGCGTGCCCTGGCGCGCGGCGGCCTGCTGGGCGACCACGACCTGGTGCATCAGCGCGATGTTGGCCTGCACGTCGAAGACGTCGGCGGGCAGGTCGACGCTGCAGGCGGTGCTGCCGTCGGCGTTGCGGACGTCGATGGTCGGCATCCTCACTCACCCCCCGCCGCGGGCGCAGTCGCCGGCGCCGGGCGCTTGACCGCGTTGCGGACCAGCACCAGGCCGCCGGTCGGACCCGGGATCGCGCCCTTGATGAGCAGCAGGCCCTTCTCGGCGTCGACACCGTGCACGGTCAGGTTGAGCACCGTGGTGCGGGCGTTGCCCATCCGGCCGGCCATCCGCAGGCCCTTGAACACCCGGCCCGGGGTGGCGCAACCGCCGATCGAGCCCGGCGAGCGGTGCTTGCGCTGGGTGCCGTGCGAGGAGCCGAGGCCGGCGAACCCGTGCCGCTTCATGACACCGGCGGTGCCCTTGCCCTTGCTGGTGCCGACGACGTCGACCACGGTGCCGGCAGCGAACGCGTCCGCCCCGACCTCCTGGCCGACCTCGTAGTCGGCGGCTGCGTCGGTGCGCAGCTCGACCAGGTGCCGGCGCGGGGTCACCCCGGCGGCCCGGAAGTGCCCGGCCACCGGCTTGGTCACCTTGCGCGGGTCGATCGACCCGTACGCCAGCTGGACCGCGGAGTAGCCGTCCTTGTCCGGCGTGCGGACCTGGGTGACGACGCACGGCCCGGCCTTGACGACCGTCACCGGCACGATCCGGTTGCGGTCGTCGAAGACCTGGGTCATCCCCAGCTTCTCGCCCAGAACGCCGCGTACGGCGCGGTTCTCGGTTGGCATCTGTGTGCGGCCCTTACTGGATGTTGACGTCGACGCTGGCGGGCAGGTCGATGCGCATCAGCGCGTCGACCGTCTTCGGCGTCGGGTCGAGGATGTCGATCAGGCGCTTGTGCGTGCGCATCTCGAAGTGCTCGCGGCTGTCCTTGTATTTGTGCGGCGAGCGGATGACGCAATACACGTTCTTCTCGGTGGGCAGCGGCACGGGGCCGACCACCCGGGCACCGGTACGCGTGACGGTGTCGACGATCTTGCGCGCGGACGCGTCGATCGCCTCGTGGTCGTAGGCCTTCAGCCGGATGCGGATCTTCTGTCCCGCCATCGTGTCTTCTCGTCCTCTGCTGCCGCTGCGGGTGGTGCCGTCCAACACGGACCGGTGGCCGGATCGGGGTGATCCGGCCACCGGCTGCGAACTACTTGTTGATCTTGGTCACTCGACCGGCGCCGACGGTGCGGCCGCCCTCCCGGATGGCGAAGCGCAGGCCCTCCTCCATCGCGATCGGCTGGATGAGCTGCACCGACATCTCGGTGTTGTCACCCGGCATGACCATCTCGGTGCCCTCGGGGAGGGTCACCACGCCGGTCACGTCCGTGGTCCGGAAGTAGAACTGCGGACGGTAGTTGTTGAAGAACGGCGTGTGCCGGCCGCCCTCGTCCTTGGACAGGATGTAGACCTGCGCCTCGAACTCGGTGTGCGGCGTCGTGGTGCCCGGCTTGATGACGACCTGGCCGCGCTCCACGTCCTCGCGCTTGATGCCCCGCAGCAGCAGACCCACGTTGTCGCCGGCCTGACCCTCGTCGAGCAGCTTGCGGAACATCTCCACGCCGGTGACGGTCGTGGACTGCTTGCGGTCCTGGATACCGACGATGTCGACGGTCTCGTTGACCTTGATGATGCCGCGCTCGATCCGGCCGGTCACCACGGTGCCGCGGCCGGTGATCGTGAAGACGTCCTCGATCGGCATCAGGAACGGCTTCTCGGTGTCGCGCTCCGGCTGCGGGATGGACTCGTCGACCGCGTCCATCAGCTCCATCAGCTTGGCGGTCCACTCCGGGTCGCCCTCGAGCGCCTTGAGCGCGGAGACGCGCACGATCGGCACGTCGTCGCCCGGGAACTCGTAGGTGGACAGGAGCTCACGCACCTCGAGCTCGACCAGCTCGAGGATCTCCTCGTCGTCGACCATGTCGGCCTTGTTCAGGGCCACCACGATGTACGGCACGCCGACCTGGCGGGCCAGCAGCACGTGCTCCTTGGTCTGCGGCATCGGGCCGTCGGTCGCCGCGACCACGAGGATCGCGCCGTCCATCTGGGCCGCGCCGGTGATCATGTTCTTGATGTAGTCGGCGTGCCCGGGGCAGTCGACGTGCGCGTAGTGGCGCTTCTCGGTCTGGTACTCGATGTGCGCGATCGAGATCGTGATGCCCCGCTGGCGCTCCTCGGGGGCCTTGTCGATCTGGTCGAAGGCCTGGGTGTCCGGGTTGAGCGCCGGGTACTTGTCGTGCAGGGTCTTCGAGATCGCCGCGGTGAGCGTGGTCTTGCCGTGGTCGATATGACCGATGGTGCCGATGTTGACGTGCGGCTTGGTCCGCTCGAACTTCGCCTTCGCCACTGTGGTCCTCCTGTGGACTGTCGTGCTGGTACGTCGGTGGTCTGGTGCGGGTGGTGGACCCCGACCGGCTCAGCCGGCCGGGATCCCGGTGCTCACTGGCCTGTGGCCTTCGCTGGGCTCATTGCTCGACTCGGGGCCAGCTCCGCTGCTCGGGTCGCAAGCGACCCTGCGGTGCTCATTGGCCCGTCGCCTTCGCGATGATCTCCTTCGCCACGTTGGCCGGGACCTCCGCGTAGGAGTCGAACACCATCGTGTAGCTCGCCCGCCCCTGGGTCCTCGACCGCAGGTCGCCGACGTAGCCGAACATCTCCGACAGCGGCACCAGGGCCCGGACGACGCGGGCTCCGCCGCGCTCCTCCATCGCCTGGATCATGCCCCGCCGGGAGTTGAGGTCACCGATGACGTCACCCATGTAGTCCTCCGGGGTGACGACCTCGACGGCCATCATGGGCTCGAGCAGCGCCGGCGACGCCTTGCGGGCCGCCTCCTTGAACGCCATCGAGCCGGCGATCTTGAACGCCATCTCCGACGAGTCCACCTCGTGGTAGGCGCCGTCGGTCAGCGTGACCTTGATGTCCACCAGCGGGTAGCCAGCGAGGATGCCGTACTGCATGGCCTCCTGCGCGCCCTGGTCGACCGAAGGGATGTATTCCTTCGGCACCCGGCCGCCGGTGACCTTGTTGACGAACTCGTACGTGGCGCCGTCGGCCCCGTCGGTCAGCGGCTCGAGGTTGATGACGACCCGGGCGAACTGGCCGGAGCCGCCGGTCTGCTTCTTGTGCGTGTACTCGACCTTCTCGACCTTCTTGCGCACCGTCTCGCGGTAGGCCACCTGCGGCTTGCCGATGTTGGCCTCGACCTTGAACTCGCGCTTCATCCGGTCGACGAGCACCTCGAGATGGAGCTCGCCCATCCCGGCGATGATGGTCTGCCCGGTCTCCTCGTCGTTGTGGACCTGGAAGGTCGGGTCCTCCTCGGCGAGCTTCTGGATCGCGGTGCCGAGCTTCTCCTGGTCCACCTTGGTCTTCGGCTCGATCGCGACCTGGATGACCGGCTCCGGGAAGGTCATCGACTCCAGGATAACGGGCTTGTTGGAGTCGCTGAGCGTGTCGCCGGTCGTGGTCTGCTTCAGGCCGTTGACGGCGACGATCTCGCCGGCGCCGACGCCCTGCCGCTCCTCACGCTTGTTCGCGTGCATCTGGTAGATCTTGCCGACTCGCTCCTTGCGGTCCCTGGTGGAGTTGAGGACCGGGGAGCCGGCGTCCAGACGCCCGGAGTAGACCCGGATGTAGGTCAGCTTGCCGAGGTGCTGGTCGGTCTGGATCTTGAACGCCAGGGCCGAGAACGGCTCGTTCTGGTCGGCGTGCCGGAGCACCTCCGTCTCGCCGTCCAGCGCGCTGCCGACGATGGCCGGGACGTCCAGCGGCGAGGGCAGGAAGTCGACCACCGCGTCGAGCATGGGCTGCACGCCCTTGTTCTTGAACGCGGAGCCGCACAGCACCGGAGTCAGCGCGCGGGCGATCGTGGCGCGGCGGATGCCGGCCTTGATGTCGGCCACGGACAGCTCCTCGCCGCCCAGGTAGGCCTCGAGCACCTGCTCGTCGTTCTCGGCCAGCGTCTCCAGCAGGGTGGCCCGCCAGGTGGCGGCCTCGTCCGCGAGCTCGGCCGGGATCTCGACCGTCTCGTAGGTCGCGCCCTTGTCCTCGCTCGTCCAGCGCAGGCCCTTCATGTGCACCAGGTCGATGACGCCGACGAAGTCGGCCTCTATGCCCCAGGGCAGCTGGATGACCAGCGGGGTCGCGTTCAGCCGCTCGCGGATCATGTCCACGGTGCGGAAGAAGTTGGCCCCGGTGCGGTCCATCTTGTTGACGAAGCAGATCCGCGGGACGCCGTACTTGTCGGCCTGCCGCCACACCTGCTCGGTCTGCGGCTCGACTCCGGCGACCGCGTCGTAGACCGCCACCGCACCGTCGAGCACCCGCAGCGACCGCTCCACCTCGACGGTGAAGTCGACGTGCCCGGGGGTGTCGATGATGTTGATGGTGTTGTCACGCCACGACGTCTTGGTCGCGGCAGACGTGATCGTGATGCCGCGTTCCTGCTCCTGCGGCATCCAGTCCATCGTCGCGGCGCCCTCGTGGACCTCGCCGATCTTGTAGTTGATTCCTGTGTAGTACAGGATCCGCTCGGTCGTCGTGGTCTTGCCCGCGTCGATATGGGCCATGATCCCGATGTTGCGGGTCCTGGCCAGGGTCGCGTCGGCGGTAGCCACTGCAATCTCTCTTCGCGTCGTCGTCTCGTCTCGCGCCGTCTTCGGCGCTTCCCACTACCAGCGGTAGTGGGCGAAAGCCTTGTTGGACTCGGCCATCTTGTGCGTGTCCTCACGCCGCTTGACGCTGGCGCCGAGCCCGTTGCTCGCGTCAAGCAGTTCGTTCATCAGCCGCTCGGTCATCGTCTTCTCGCGGCGACCGCGGCTGTACTGGATCAGCCAGCGCAGCGCGAGGGTGGTCTGCCGCGGCGTGCGCACCTCGACCGGCACCTGGTACGTCGCGCCGCCGACCCGGCGGGACTTCACCTCGATGGCCGGCTTGACGTTGTCCAGCGCCCGCTTGAGCGTGACCACCGGATCGGTGCCCCCGGTCTTGTCCCGGCAGCCCTCGAGAGCGCCGTAAACGATCCGCTCGGCGACCGAACGCTTGCCGGCCACCAGCACCTTGTTGACCAGCTGGGTGACCAGCGGCGAGCCGTACACCGGGTCGAGGACGACCTGGTGCTTCGGGGCCGGACCCTTGCGGGGCATCAGCTCTTCTCCTTCTTCGCGCCGTAGCGACTGCGGGCCTGCTTGCGGTTGCGGACGCCCTGGGTGTCCAGCGCCCCGCGGATCACCTGGTAACGCACGCCCGGCAGGTCGCGCACCCGGCCGCCGCGCACCAGCACGATCGAGTGCTCCTGCAGGTTGTGGCCGACGCCCGGGATGTAGGCGGTGACCTCGATGCCGCTGGTCAGCCGGACCCGGGCCACCTTGCGCAGCGCCGAGTTCGGCTTGCGCGGGGTGGTCGTGTAGACGCGCACGCAGACACCACGGCGCTGCGGGCTGCCCTTGAGGGCAGGCCGCTTGGCCTTGGTCACCTTGTCGTGGCGACCCTTGCGGACGAGCTGGGCGATGGTGGGCATGGGCGGCTTGAGCTCTCCCGAGTCGGTGCGCGGTCAGGGGTCCTGCTCCACCGACCCCCGCGGTCGGGCGTGTCGCCCTCCCGAGGTTCACCCGCGGATGGATCCTCGGGAGCGGGTCGGTGGTATGCGTGCTGGGCACGCGGGACGGCCCGGATCGCCCCGGGCACGAAGAAGGAGGGTACCGAACCTGAACCGGCCGGTCAAAACGGATGCCCGCCCGAAGCCCCTGCCCCTCGAACTCTCACCCACAGAACACCCCCACCCCCCACCCCATTCCCACCCCCATACCGGCTGAAATGCCCGGAGCCATCGCAGCCCGCCCGCCACCCGCCGAGAGCACGTACCGGTTGAAATAGGAGTCAACCGCCCTGCCCTCCGGCACGCCGCTGGTCGGGCGACCGCCCCCACGACCCGGGTCACCGGCGAAGCCGCTTGGGGGGTTGTAGGGGGCTCCGCCCCATGCCGGGGGTGCAGGGGGCGGAGCCCCATGCCGGGTCGAGAGGGGCGGAGCCCCCGGCAATCCACAAGACCAACGAGACCCGAGCACCAGACCCGGGTACGAACCTGGAGATCCCGGCCGACCAGGCGACCGGGCCGGGAAACCGACGCACGGCCGACCAGGGACCGGCGGAGACCCGGAGCCGGAAACCGCCGCCGCCCGCTCGAGCGGGGGCGCGGAGGGCCGAACCTGACGAACGGTAACCAGCGAAGATACCGTGGGTAGTGTCGGCGTAGGCTGTGATCCTGCGCGAGAAAGGTACATGCGCCGGTGAACTTCGACAGCTACACGGACCGAGTCGTCGGAATCGCCGCCGCCCTGGTGAACACGCTCACCCCGGGCGAGCACGGCGGCCGCCCGGTGCACACCGACCCCGAGAGCCGGCCCGAGCGCTGTGCCACGGTCCTGGGCCGGCCGGTGGGCGCGAAGGAGGCGGCCGAACTGGCACGGCTCGCCACCCGCCTGCGCCCGGTCTTCCTGGCCGCCGAGGACGGCGCGACGGACCGGGTCGCCGAGCTGGTGAACGCGCTCCTGGCGGACTACCGCTCGGCGCCCCAGCTGTCCCGGCACGACGGCGAACCCTGGCACCTGCACTTCACCAGCGCCGCCGGCACCGAGTGGGGCGCCGGCTGCGCCACCGGCCTGGCGGTGGTCGTCGACAGCCAGGCGACCGGCCGGCTCGGCGTCTGCCGGGCCGAGGGTTGCGACCGGGTGTACGTCGACGTCTCCCGGAACGCGTCCCGCCGGTTCTGCTCGGAGTCGTGCCTCAACCGCACCAAGGTCGCCGCCTTCCGGGCCAGGGCCCGGGCGGCGACCTGACCCTCAGCGACTCCCTTGGAGCGGCGTCCGCGACCAGTCGTAGACGACCGAGCTGCGCAGCAGCACGTCCTGGAGTGAGCGGTTCTCCCGGCTGAGCGCTATCCAGAACAACCCGATCGGGAACAGCACGCACAGGACGGCGCGCAGCAGCGCACCGACCGGCCGCAGTCGGCGACCGCGCCAGCTGACGACCCGCAGGCCGAGCAGGTGGTCGCCGTACGTCCGACCGGTCGCGGTCCAGCATGCGGCCAGGTAGAGCACCATCACGACCCCGCCGACGATCACGAGGACGCCGAAGCCGGGGGCCGGGAACGTGAAGGTCCGGCTGTTCCAGAGGAACCGCAGGGCCGCGACCCCGGCGTACCCGGCGGCGACGACGAGGGCGACGATGCAGAAGTCCACGCTGTTGGCCAGCAGCCGGCTGACGAGGCCGGCCCGCCGCCCCTGCAGCCCGCGCGCGGCCGGCGGGATCGCTGACAGCCGGTGATCGACGGTCCCGGTGGCCGGGTCGCGGCTCGGCTCGCTCACCGTGCCTGCCCGTCGAGGAGGGCGGCGTCGGCGGCGGGTAGCTGCCCGTCCGGTCCGTGCTCCGGCTGCGGATGCCGGGGACGCCGGCGCAGCACCCGGTCGACGAAGTGCGCGAGGGCCTGGTCGGCCTCCATGCCTCCCATGCGCACGCCGGCGACGCCCTCGGACGCGACCGACCCGGTGGAGTCGCGGATGAGCTGCGGCAGGTCGATGCCGACGACGACCTGCTCGGCGAGCCCGATCAGGTCGATCCGCGCCGCCAGCGCGTTCAGGTCGAGGCGGCCGGCGATCGCCTCGATGTCGAGGGCGCGGGCGATCCGGTCGAGGTCGACCCGCGACACCACCAGCTCGGTCAGATCCAGCCGATCCAGCACCGCCTCGATGTCGAGGGCACGGGCGACCCGGTCCAGATCGACCCGCGACACCACCAGCTCGGTCAGATCCAGCCGGTCCAGCACCGCCTCGACGTCGAGTCCCTGCGCCACCCGGTCGAGGTCGACCCGCCGGATCACGAGCTCGGTCAGATCGAGCCGGTCCAGCACCGCCTCGACGTCCAGGTGCTGCGCGACCCGGTCCAGGTCGACGCGCTCGATCACCAGCTCGGTCAGGTCGAGCCGGTCCAGCACCGCCTCGACGTCCAAGTGCTGCGCGACCCGGTCCAGGTCGACGCGCTCGATCACCAGCTCGGTCAGGTCGAGCCGGTCGAGGATGGCCGCGACCAGCCGCGGTACGAGGTAGCCGGGCCAGCTCCCGGAGGCTGCCCGGGCCGCCGCCCGATGGGCCTGCCCGCTGGCCCGCAGCGGACCGTCGAACACGGCGGGAACCCGGTCGGCAACGGTCCGGACCGCCCACGCCGCCGGTCGGGTGACCGGGGCGGCGACCCTGCTGACGGCGCGGCCGCCGCGGGCGAGACCGCCGAGCCCGCTCGCCGCCGTCCCGATCGCCACGTCGAGCAGGACCAGCGGGACGTCCCTGCTCCGCTCCGCCATCGTCCGCTCCCTACCGTGCCCGCGGCCGCGGGAGGTGCCGCTGCCGCACGGTCACGGTAGGGCGGCGGACCGGGGCCGGAATCATCCCTGCCGGGGGAGGCCGGACAGGAGAAGGGCGGCCGGACATGGCGGAGGGGCCGCCTCCCCACCGGGGAGACGGCCCCTTCACTGCCCTGACGACCTACCGGTAGCGCGGGTCCCCGTAGTCGAAGTCCTCCAGCGGGACCGCCTGGCCCGAACCCGGGCCGAAGGCGGTGCCGCCGTAGTAGTCCGACTCGTCGTACCCGGCCATCGAGTAGACCTGCGCGCGGGCCTCCTCGGTCGGCTCCACCCGGATGTTGCGGTACCGGGAGATGCCGGTGCCGGCCGGGATCAGCTTGCCGATGATGACGTTCTCCTTGAGGCCGACGAGCGCGTCCGACTTGGCCTGGATGGCCGCGTCGGTGAGCACCCTGGTCGTCTCCTGGAAGGACGCCGCCGACAGCCACGACTCGGTCGCGAGCGAGGCCTTGGTGATGCCCATGAGCACCGGCCGCCCGGACGCCGGGTCGCCGCCCTCGGCCACCACCCGCCGGTTCTCCGCCTCGAACTGCGACCGCTCGGCCAGCTGGCCGGGCAGGAAGTCGGTCGAGCCGGAGTCGATCAGCATCACCCGCTTGAGCATCTGCCGGATGATGACCTCGATGTGCTTGTCGTGGATCGACACGCCCTGCGAGCGGTAGACCTCCTGGACCTCGCGGACCAGGTGCAGCTGCACCTCGCGCGGGCCCATGATCCGCAGCACCTCGTGCGGGTTCACCGACCCGACGATCAGCTGCTGGCCGACCGCCACCCGGTCGCCCTCGCCGACGAGCAGCCGCGCCCGCCGGGAGACCGTGTACGAGATCTCATCCGACCCGTCGTCCGGCGTGACGACCAGCTTGCGGGACCGGTCGCCGTCCTCGATCCGCACCCGGCCCTCGACCTCGGAGATCGGGGCGACGCCCTTCGGGATGCGGGCCTCGAACAGCTCCTGCACACGAGGCAGACCGTGCGTGATGTCCTCACCCGCGACACCGCCGGTGTGGAACGTACGCATGGTCAGCTGGGTGCCCGGCTCGCCGATGGACTGCGCGGCGATGATGCCGACCGCCTCGCCCACGTCGACCAGCTTGCCGGTCGCCAGCGAGCGCCCGTAGCAGGTCGCGCAGGTGCCCATCGTGGACTCGCAGGTGAGCACGCAGCGCACCTTGACGTGCGTGATGCCCGCCGCGATGAGCTGGTCGATCAGCACGTCGCCGAGGTCCTGGCCGCGCGCCACGATCACGTTGCCGGCCTCGTCGACCGCGTCCTCGGCGAGCACCCGCGCATACACGCCGGTCTCGACGTGGGTCTCCTTGACCAGGCTGCCGTCCGGCTGCTTGGTCGCGACCGGCATGATCACGCCGCGCTCGGTGCCGCAGTCCTCCTCGCGGATGATCACGTCCTGGGAGACGTCGACCAGCCGGCGGGTGAGGTAGCCGGAGTCGGCCGTCCGCAGCGCCGTGTCCGCGAGGCCCTTGCGGGCGCCGTGGGTGGCGATGAAGTACTCCAGGACGGTCAGGCCCTCGCGGAAGTTGGCCTTGATCGGGCGCGGGATGATCTCGCCCTTCGGGTTGGCCACCAGACCGCGCATGCCGGCGATCTGCCGCATCTGCATCATGTTGCCGCGGGCACCGGAGTTGACCATGATCCAGACCGGGTTGGTCCGCGGGAAGTTGGACTCCATCTCCCGCGCGACCTCGCTGGTCGCCTTGGTCCAGATCTCGATGAGCTCCTGCCGGCGCTCCTCGTCGGTGATCACACCGCGCTGGTACTGCTTCTCGATCTTGTCGGCGTCCCGCTCGTACCGGTCCAGGATCTCCTGCTTGGCCGGCGGGGTGACGACGTCGTCGATGGCGATGGTGATCCCGGCCCTGGTGGCCCAGTGGAACCCGGCCGCCTTGAGGGCGTCGAGGGTCGCCGCGACCTGGACCTTCGGGTACCGCTCGGCCAGGTCGTTGACGATCGACCCGAGCTCCTTCTTCGTGACCTCGTAGTTGACGAAGCGGTAGTCCTCCGGCAGCGCCTCGTTGAGCAGGCACCGTCCCAGCGTGGTCTGCACCAGCACCGGGTCGCCCGGGGTCCAGTCCTCCGGACCCGTCCACGGCTCGGCCTTCTTGCCGTTGTCGACCGACGTGTAGCCGGCCAGCCGGACCATGATCGGAGCCTGCAGCGACAATGTGTGCGAGTCGTACGCCATGATCGCCTCGGCCAGCGAGGAGAACGCACGGCCCTCGCCCACGGAGCCCTCGCGGGCCGCGGACAGGTGGAAGATGCCCAGCACCATGTCCTGGGTCGGCGAGGTGATCGGGCGACCGTCCGCCGGCGACAGGATGTTGTTGCTGGACAGCATCAGGATCCGGGCCTCGGCCTGCGCCTCGGCGGACAGCGGCAGGTGCACCGCCATCTGGTCGCCGTCGAAGTCCGCGTTGAACGCGGTGCAGACCAGCGGGTGGATCTGGATCGCCTTGCCCTCGACCAGCTGCGGCTCGAACGCCTGGATGCCGAGCCGGTGCAGGGTCGGCGCCCGGTTCAGCAGCACCGGGTGCTCGGTGATGACCTCCTCGAGCACGTCCCAGACGACCGGCCGCGCGCGCTCCACCATCCGCTTCGCGGACTTGATGTTCTGCGCGTGGTTGAGGTCGACCAGCCGCTTCATGACGAACGGCTTGAACAGCTCGATGGCCATGTCCTTGGGCAGGCCGCACTGGTGCAGCTTGAGCTGCGGACCGACCACGATGACCGAACGGCCGGAGTAGTCGACGCGCTTGCCCAGCAGGTTCTGCCGGAACCGGCCCTGCTTGCCCTTGAGCATGTCGGACAGCGACTTCAGCGGGCGGTTGCCCGGGCCGGTGACCGGCCGGCCGCGGCGGCCGTTGTCGAACAGCGCGTCGACGGCCTCCTGCAGCATCCGCTTCTCGTTGTTGACGATGATCTCGGGCGCGCCGAGGTCGAGCAGCCTCTTGAGCCGGTTGTTGCGGTTGATCACCCGGCGGTAGAGGTCGTTGAGGTCGCTGGTGGCGAACCGGCCACCGTCGAGCTGGACCATCGGCCGCAGGTCCGGCGGGATCACCGGCACGCAGTCGAGGACCATGCCCATCGGCGAGTTGCGGGTGGACTGGAACGCCGCGACGACCTTGAGCCGCTTGAGCGCACGCAGCTTCTTCTGGCCCTTGCCGGACCGGATGGTCTCCCGCAGCGACTCGGCCTCACCGTCGAGGTCGAAGTTCTCCAGCAGCCGCTGCAGCGCCTCGGCGCCCATGCCGCCGTTGAAGTACTCGCCGAACCGGTCGCGCAGCTCGCGGTACAGCATCTCGTCCGCGATCAGCGTCTTCGGCTCCAGCTTGCGGAAGGTGTCCAGCACCTCGTCCAGCCGGTCGATCTCGCGCTGCGCGCGGTCGCGGATCTGGCGCATCTCCCGCTCGCCGCCCTCGCGCACCTTGCGGCGCACGTCGGACTTCGCACCCTCGCTCTCCAGCTCGGCGAGGTCGGCCTCGAGCTTCTTCTGCCGCGCCTCGACGTCACCGTCGCGCTTGTCCTCGGCCCGCTTCTTCTCGACCGACATCTCGGCCTCGACGGTGGACAGGTCGCGGTGGCGCGCCTCGGTGTCGACCGAGGTGATCAGGTACGCCGCGAAGTAGATGATCTTCTCGAGGTCCTTGGGAGCCAGGTCGAGCAGGTAGCCGAGCCGGCTCGGGACACCCTTGAAGTACCAGATGTGGGTGACCGGCGCGGCCAGCTCGATGTGACCCATCCGCTCCCGGCGCACCTTGGCCCTGGTGACCTCGACGCCGCAGCGCTCGCAGATGATGCCCTTGAACCGGACGCGCTTGTACTTGCCGCAGTAGCACTCCCAATCCCGGGTAGGACCGAAGATCTTCTCGCAGAAGAGCCCGTCCTTCTCCGGCTTGAGCGTGCGGTAGTTGATCGTCTCGGGCTTCTTGACCTCGCCGTGCGACCACTGCCGGATGTCCTCGCCGGTCGCCAGGCCGATACGGAGCTCGTCGAAGAAGTTGACGTCGAGCACTTATCCCTCTTTCGGGGTTGAATCCTGTGGTCTGCCGGAGGGCGCCGGCCGGCATGGAGACCGGCCGGCGTACCCGTCAGACCTCTTCGACGCTGCTCGGCTCACGCCGGGACAGATCGATGCCGAGCTCCTCGGCTGCCCGGAACACGTCCTCGTCGCTGTCCCGCATCTCGATGGAGACACCGTCGCTGGAGAGCACCTCGACGTTGAGGCACAGCGACTGCAGCTCCTTCAGCAGGACCTTGAACGACTCCGGGATGCCCGGCTCGGGGATGTTCTCGCCCTTCACGATGGCCTCGTAGACCTTGACCCGGCCGAGGACGTCGTCGGACTTGATGGTCAGCAGCTCCTGCAGCGCGTAGGCGGCGCCGTACGCCTGCATGGCCCAGCACTCCATCTCACCGAACCGCTGCCCGCCGAACTGCGCCTTACCGCCGAGGGGCTGCTGGGTGATCATCGAGTACGGACCCGTCGAGCGAGCGTGGATCTTGTCGTCGACGAGGTGGAGCAGCTTGAGGATGTAGATGTAGCCGACGGAGATCGGCTCCGGGAACGGCTCGCCGGAACGGCCGTCGAACAGCCGCGCCTTGCCGGTCTCGGCGACCTGCCGGGTGCCGTCCCGGTTGGGCCGCGTCGAGCCGAGCAGGCCGACGATCTCCTGCTCGCGGGCGCCGTCGAAGACCGGCGTCGCCGTGCGGGTGCCCGGCTCCCCGGCGCGGGCGTCGTCCGGCAGCAGGGTGGCCCACTCGGGCGAGCCCTCGACCTCCCAGCCCGACTTGGCGACCCAGCCGAGGTGGGTCTCCAGCACCTGGCCGATGTTCATCCGCCCCGGCACGCCGAGTGGGTTGAGCACGATGTCGACCGGCGTGCCGTCCTCGAGGAACGGCATGTCCTCCTGCGGCAGGATCTTGGAGATCACGCCCTTGTTGCCGTGCCGGCCGGCCAGCTTGTCGCCGTCCTGGATCTTCCGCTTCTGGGCCACGTACACGCGGACCAGCTCGTTGACCCCCGGCGGCAGCTCGTCGCCGTCCTCGCGGGAGAACACCCGGACGCCGATGACCTTGCCGGACTCGCCGTGCGGCACCTTGAGGCTGGTGTCCCGGACCTCCCTGGCCTTCTCGCCGAAGATCGCCCGCAGCAGCCGCTCCTCCGGGGTCAGCTCGGTCTCGCCCTTCGGGGTGACCTTGCCGACCAGGATGTCGCCCGGCACCACGTCGGCGCCGATCCGGACGATGCCGCGCTCGTCGAGGTCGGCGAGGACCTCCTCGGCCACGTTCGGGATGTCCCGGGTGATCTCCTCGGCGCCCAGCTTGGTGTCCCGGGCGTCGACCTCGTGCTCCTCGATGTGGATCGAGGTGAGGACGTCGTCCTGGACCAGCCGCTGGGACAGGATGATCGCGTCCTCGTAGTTGTGCCCCTCCCAGGGCATGAACGCGACCAGCAGGTTCTTCCCGAGGGCCATCTCGCCCTCGTCGGTGCACGGCCCGTCGGCGATGACCTGGCCGACCTCGATCCGGTCGCCCTCGTCGACGACGACCTTCTGGTTGATGCAGGTGCCCTGGTTGGACCGGCGGAACTTGTGCAGCCGGTAGGTCTGCCGGGTGCCGTCGTCGGCCATGACCGTGCAGTAGTCGGCGGAGAGGTCCTCGACCACGCCCGCCTTCTCCGCGACGATCACGTCACCGGCGTCGACCGCGGCCCGCAGCTCCATGCCGGTGCCGACCAGCGGCGACTCGGACCGGAGCAGCGGCACCGACTGGCGCTGCATGTTGGCGCCCATGAGCGCGCGGTTGGCGTCGTCGTGCTCGAGGAACGGGATCATCGCCGTCGCGACCGAGACCATCTGCCGCGGCGACACGTCCATGTAGTCGACCTCGGCCGGGTCGATCAGCTCGACCTCGCCGCCCTTCTTGCGGACCAGCACCCGCGACTCGGCGAACCGGCCGTTGCTGTCCAGCGGCTCGTTCGCCTGGGCGATGACGTGCCGGTCCTCCTCGTCCGCGGTCAGGTAGTCGATCTGGTCGGTGACCCGGCCGTCCTCGACCTTCCGGTAGGGCGTCTCGACGAAGCCGAACGCGTTGATCCGCCCGTACGAGGCGAGCGAGCCGATCAGGCCGATGTTCGGGCCCTCAGGGGTCTCGATCGGGCACATCCGGCCGTAGTGGCTGGGGTGCACGTCGCGCACCTCGAACCCGGCCCGCTCCCGGGACAGACCGCCCGGGCCCAGCGCGGACAGCCGGCGCTTGTGCGTCAGCCCGGCCAGCGGGTTGGTCTGGTCCATGAACTGGGAGAGCTGGCTGGTGCCGAAGAACTCCTTGATGGAGGCGACGACCGGCCGGATGTTGATCAGCGTCTGCGGCGTGATCGCCTCGACGTCCTGGGTGGTCATCCGCTCCCGGACGACCCGCTCCATGCGGGACAGGCCGACCCGGATCTGGTTCTGGATCAGCTCGCCGACCGTGCGCAGCCGCCGGTTGCCGAAGTGGTCGATGTCGTCGACCTCGTAGCCCTCCTCGCCGGCGTGCAGCTTCACGACGTACTCGATCGTGGCGACGATGTCGTCCTCGGTGAGCACGCCCTGGGCGACCGGCAGGTCGAGGCCGAGCTTCTTGTTGACCTTGTAGCGGCCGACCTTGGCCAGGTCGTAGCGCTTCTGGTTGAAGAACAGGTTGTCGAGCAGGGTCTGCGCGGACTCGCGCGTCGGCGGCTCGCCCGGGCGCAGCTTGCGGTAGATGTCCAGCAGCGCCTCGTCCTGGGTCTGGATGTGGTCCTTCTCCAGGGTGGCCAGCAGCGTCTCGGACCAGCCGAACCGCTCGCGGATCCGGTCCGAGCTCCAGCCGAGGGCCTTGAGCAGCACGGTGACCGGCTGGCGCCGCTTGCGATCGATGCGCACGCCGACGGTGTCGCGCTTGTCGACGTCGAACTCCAGCCAGGCGCCCCGGCTCGGGATCACCTTGCAGCTGTAGACGTCCTTGTCGGAGGTCTTGTCGAGGGTGCGGTCGAAGTAGACCCCCGGCGACCGCACCAGCTGCGAGACCACGACACGCTCGGTGCCGTTGATGATGAACGTGCCCTTAACGGTCATCATCGGGAAGTCACCCATGAAGACCGTCTGGCTCTTGATCTCGCCCGTGGTGTTGTTGATGAACTCCGCCGTGACGAACAGCGGAGCCGCGAAGGTCATGTCCTTGTCCTTGCACTCCTCTTCGGACGCCTTCACGTCCTCGAAGCGCGGGTTGGAGAAGGACAGCGACATCGACCCCGAGAAGTCCTCGATCGGCGAGATCTCTCCGAGGATCTCGTCGAGCCCGGAGCGCGGGTTGGACTCCTCGGCGACGCGGGCGCGCCACTTGTCGTTGCCCACGAGCCAGTCGAACGAGTCGGTCTGCAGCGCGAGGAGGTTGGGGACCTCGAGAGGCTCCCGGATCTTGGCGAACGAGACCCGGTCAGGAGAACCAGGGATCCGCTTGCGCTCAGGGAGGGTGGTCGTGCCAGTGTCGGAGCGGGAGACTGCCAAGATGCGTCCTTCCAAGGACAGGCGCCGTCAGTGCGCGCGTCCCCGGACCACCCGGGTCCCGGCTCCATCGAGGAAGGCGAGTCGGACAGTCAGCGGACAGCGCAAACTAGCAGTGTAGGCTAAACGCACACTGCTGTCGAGGCCGCCGCCCTTCCCCTGACGTCCACTTCGTGCGTCAGGGTGACTCGCCCGGCGCGCGACGTCAAGAGCGCGCGGTACGGCGTGTCTTCCGAGGTCCTGACGATCCACGCCGGCCACCCCGGGCCTTCCCCCATCTTCCCAGGTCAGGGGCCCGATCGCAGGATCCGGCCACCAACCGGGGCGGGCCCGGATCCGGGCCTGCACCGTCGCTGCGACCCCTTCTCAGCCGCAAATTCGACTCGACGACACACCCCACGACACGCCGACGACCCCACCTCGGCCGGCCGACGACGCCGTCGGTCACCGAGATCGGAACCCGGCAACCCGGGCATACCGCCACTCCCGGCTGTCGCGGCGGAGACGGCGCTGCCCCCGTCCGCGGGGCGGACGGGGGCAGCGGGTGGAGCGGGAGGACTACTTGAGGGTGACGGTCGCGCCGGCGCCCTCGAGCTGGCCCTTCGCCTTGTCGGCGGCCTCCTTGTTGACCTTCTCCAGGACCGGCTTCGGCGCCCCGTCGACCAGGTCCTTGGCCTCCTTGAGGCCGAGGCTGGTCAGCGCGCGCACCTCCTTGATGACCTGGATCTTCTTGTCACCGGCGGCCTCGAGGATGACGTCGAACTCGTCCTGCTCCTCGGCCTGCGGGGTGTCGGCAGCGCCGCCACCACCGCCCTGCACCGGCCCGGCGACCGCGACCGGCGCGGCCGCGGTGACGCCGAAGGTGTCCTCGAACTGCTTCACGAAGTCGGACAGCTCGAGCAGCGTCATCTCCTTGAACGCGTCGAGCAGCTCGTCGGTGCTCATCTTCGCCATGTCGGCGTGTCCTCTCTCTTACTCGGTCGCCGAGTCGGCGGTGTCGGTGGCGGGCGCGGCGTCGGGAGTGGCGCCCTCGCCCTTCTTCTCCTGCAGGGCCGCGGCGAGACGCGCGACCTGCGACAGCGGGGCCTGGAACAGGCCGGCCGCCTTGGCCAGCGAGCCGTTCATGGCGCCGGCCAGCTTGGCCAGCAGGACCTCAAGCGGCTCGACGTCGGCCAGCTGCCTGATCTCGGCCGGCGAGAGGACCTTGCCGTCCAGCACGCCGCCCTTGATCACCAGCAGCGGGTTGGTGCGCGAGAAGTCGCGCAGGCCCTTCGCGGCTTCGACCGGGTCGCCCTTGATGAACGCGATCGCGGTGGGGCCGGTGAGCAGCTCGTCCGCGACCGGGAACCCGGCCTCGGCCGCGGCCCGCTTGGTCAGCGTGTTCTTCACGACCGCGTACGTCGTGTCGCTGCCGAGCGACCGGCGCAGCTGCGTCAGCTGGGACATCGTCAGCCCGCGGTATTCGGTCAGCACCGCCGCGGACGAGCCC
>Ga0308176_10000163_pt1 | contig 46286 bp, 44 predicted proteins | sample PhyCR2_3_FD_203890 | JGI IMG/M metagenome (GOLD analysis project Ga0308176, IMG submission 203890) | Soil microbial communities from UC Gill Tract Community Farm, Albany, California, United States - DLSLS.C.R2 | ecosystem: Environmental > Terrestrial > Soil > Agricultural land | place: USA...
CTCGCCCTGCACGGTCCGAAGAACGCGGTGGACAAGGCGGTCAAGGGCGCCCGCCTGCACGGCTGACCCCGGGCTCAGGTGCCCCGGCACCTCGTCCGCCAGGGCGCGCCGTCTGGTCGCCCGGGACGCCGTGGCCGGTGGCCCGGAGCCGCTGCGACCGCGGTGAGATGCGAAGCTCGGGGGCATGACCGAACGGAACGTCCTCGGCGGCGAGCTGGAGGAGTGCGGGACCGACCCGCTGACCGGCTTCTACCGCGACGGCTGCTGCACGTCCGGGCCCGAGGACCTGGGCAGCCACACGGTCTGCGTGGTGCTGACCACCGAGTTCCTGGAGTTCCAGCGGCAGGTCGGCAACGACCTGGTCACCGCCCGGCCGGAGTATGGCTTCCCGGGCCTGGCCGCGGGCGACCGGTGGTGCGTGGTCGCGGTCCGCTGGCTGCAGGCATACCAGGCCGGGGTGGCGGCGCCGGTCGTGCTGGCCGCGACGAACGCGAGGGCGATGGAGGTCGTCCCGCTCGACGCGCTGCGCGAGCACGCCGTGGACGTACCGGCCGACCCCGGTTCGCTCACCGGCGACTGAGCCGTCCGACGCAACCAGGCGGCGGAGGGGTTCCTCGCCGGCTGCGGAGGAGGAAGATCGCGCCCAGGTCCCCAGCGAGGAGCGCCCCATGACCGGATCCGCCACCCCTGTCGTGTTCATCCACGGTCTCTGGCTGCACCACACGAGCTGGAACCAGTGGCTGGAGCTGTTCGCCGAGAGGGGGTACGCGGCGGTCGCCCCGCCCTGGCCGGGCGAGGCGGCCACGGTCGAGGAGACCAGGGCGAACCCGAGGCCGATGGCCGGGTACGGCGTCGCGGAGGTCACCAATAGCTTCGCCGACGTGATCACCGCGCTTGACCGCAAGCCGGTCGTGATCGGGCACTCGTTCGGCGGGCTGATCACGCAGATCCTGCTCGGCCGCGGGCTCGCCGACGCCGCCGTGGCGATCGACCCGGCACCGGTCAAGGGGGTGCTGCCGGTGCCGCTGTCGTCGGCCAGGGTCAGCTCCGTCGTCTGGCGCAACCCGGCCAACCTGCGCGGCACCGTCGCGCTGACGCAGGAGCAGTTCACCTACGGCTTCGCCAACAACCGCAGTCCTGAGGAAGCCAAGGAGCTCTACGAGAAGTACGCGATGCCGTCGCCCGGCCGGCCGCTGTTCCAGGCGCTGACCGCGAACTTCGAATATCACGCGGCGACCACCGCCGACGTCCACAACTCGCACCGCGGCCCGCTGCTGATCACGCTCGGCGGCAAGGACCACACGGTCGCTCCGGCGATCTCGAGGGCGACCAAGAAGCTGCACAGCCGCAAGTCCACCGCGGTCACCGACCTGCTCGAGTTCCCCGAGGCCGACCACTCGCTGACGATCGACTCCGACTGGCGCAGCGTCGCCGACCCGATCCTGGCCTGGTTGGCCGAGCAGGGGCGTTAGCGGTATCGGCCCACCGGCTGGGAGCGCCCGCCGACGAGGTCCCAGAGCAACCCGCGGTAACGGGCGCCGAACCCGGCGACGGAGAACTCCTCGGCCCGGGACCGGGCCGCGGCGCCCAGCTTGGCCCGGCGGTCCGGATCGGCCAGCAGTGCCTCCACCGCGGCGGCCAGCGCCTGCGCGTCCCCGGGCGGGACCAGCATCCCGCTCTCGCCGTGGACGACGGCTGCGTCGATACCCGGGATATCGGACGCAACCACCGCGCAGCCGAGGGCCATCGCCTCCACCAGCGTGACCGGCAGGCCGTCCTGATCCCCGGACGCCGCCGGGACCGAGGGGACCACCGCGATCTCCGCCCGGGCGTACGACCGGGCCAGTTCGGCCCGGGACAACTGACCGCGGAAGGTGACCGGCAGGCCGTCGGCCAGCCTGGTCAACTCGGCGCGCAGGTATCCGTCACCGACGATGTCGACCGTCCAGCCGGTGGCGGGCAGCTGGCGCAGCGCGTCCAGCAGGACGGCCACGCCCTTCTTCTCCACCAGCCGGCCGGCGAACATCATCCGTCCCGGCACCTGCTCCTCCCCCGCGGCAGCCGCCCGGATGGCCTCGACGTCGGCGCCCCTCGGCAGCACGTGGGTGGCCGCCGGAGGCGCGCCCTGGGCGATCAGGCGGACGGCCATGTCGGAGTTCATCGCGGTGACCGCGCCGGCCCGGCGCAGGACCGCCTGCTTGAGCCGGTCGCTGATCGGGCCGGACAGCGCGTACACGTCCCCGCCGAGCGTGGTGACCAGCCACGGGAGCTTCCGGGCGGCCAGCAGCGCGGCCGCACCCTGCGGCAGGATCCAGTGCACGTGCAGGACGTCCGGCCGGTATGTGCGGATCGCCCGGCGCAGGGCCAGGCTTTCGGCGAGCACGAACGGCAGCACCTGCAGCCAGCGCGACTTCCGGCCGCGCAGGTTCTCCAGGATCGCGCCGTCGGCGAGGTCCTCCCAGCGCCGGGGGAAATAGCGGAACCGCCGCACGGTCAGGTGGCCACTGCGCTCCTCCCGCGCCGCCCCGGGGACTCTCGGCACCAGCACCAGCGTGTCGAACTCCTCGGCCTCGACCAGCGCGATGTCGCGCACGAAGCCTGGGGTGCCGTCGTCCGCGGCGGTCGGGTAGGTCGAGGCGACCACCAGCAGCCGCGGCCGGCGTGCCGCCCGCGGGTCAGCGTGGGTGGACATCGGGGGCGAAGCATAGGGGAACGTCACTACCGTGCGGCGGTCGCCCGTATCCGCGGTCCGCCGGCGTAGATCGCCCGTGGACGGGACGGTCCGGGCACTGCTCTACCCTCATCGCGTGGCTGCCCATCCGCAGCGGCGCAGCGACCACACGATCGCCGGGCCGATCGTCGAGCCCGCGCCGGGGACGGCAGCCGATGGCGACCGGTCGTCGCCGGTGCGTACACCGTCCTACCGACGCAGGCTGGTCCACGCCGGGCTCGTCGTGCTCGCGCTCGTCTTCGTCGCGCTGGCGCTGCGGGGCCGGACCGGCGAGATCGCCGACGGGCTGGCCCGGCTGTCGGTCGGCACGGTCCTGCTCGCCTTCCTCGCGGTGATCGGCGGGCTGATGGCCGCCGCCCTGTCCTGGCGGGCCTTGCTGACCGGGCTCGGTTCGCCGTTGCCGCTGGCCGTCGCCGGCCGGGTATACCTGCTCGCCCAGCTCGGCAAGTACCTGCCCGGCAGCGTGTGGCCGGTGCTCGCCCAGACCGAGCTCGGCCGCGACCACGCCGTGCCGCGCACGCGCAGCGCGATCGGCGCGGCCGCCGCGCTGGTGGTCAGCGTGGTGACGGGCGCCGTCGTCGGCGTCGCCTGCCTGGCGCTGTCGGCCGCGGCCGCCGTGCGCACCTACTGGTACGTCGCTCCGGTCACCGTGCTCGGCGTGCTGCTGCTGTGCCCGCCCGTGCTGAGCCGGCTGCTGCGGCTGGCGTTCCGGGTCACCCGGCGGCCGGCGACGGACATCACCGTCTCCGGCAGCGCGATGCTGGCCAGTGCTGGCTGGGGGTTCCTGCAGTGGTTCTGCTTCGGCCTGCAGGCCTGGCTGCTGGCCCGGGACCTCGGCGGCGGGAAGGACGGACTGCTGCTGCTCTCCGTCGGGGCGTTCGCGCTCGCGTGGGTCGTCGGCTTCCTGGTCGTCTTCGTGCCGGCCGGCGCGGGAGCCCGGGAGGCCGCGCTGGTGCTGGTGCTCGGCCCGACCCTCGGCCACGGCAACGCGCTCGCCCTCGCGCTGATGAGTCGGGTGCTGATGATCGCCGGGGACTTCGTCGTGGTCGGTCCCGCGGTCCTGTCGGCCCGCGTGCACGCCCGCCGCGCGGCGCCGGCGCGGCGGGGCGTGGATGAAGGTGCCCTAAAGCCCCAGTGATCGTGGGTCGGCGGTCGGGGGCAGCCGGTCGAACACGGTCAGGAACGCGAACCGCCGAGCCCGGTACGGCACGTGCCGGCGGTCGAGCGTGGTGCGGAACGCGGCGGCGGTCCCGTCCAGGTCGCTGCCGACGTAGACGAACCTCGGCGCCCGCTCGACGGCCGCCTGCGCGTCCGGGAACCGCTGCACCCCGACGGCGGTGGCCACCGTGATCCGGTCGCCGGCGGCGTACTGCAGCGGGGTCGCGGTCCAGTAGCCGGCCCAGACCCGGTCTTCGCCGTCGGCGGCCAGCTGCGTCGCGACCTGGCGCAGCGTCGCGTACTGGGCCGAGGTGTCGCGGGCCTGGATGGTCGGGAAGAACGCGGCGCTCAGCACGGCCGCGACGGCGACCACCGCAGCCGGCACGGGCCACGGGCGGGCCGGCACCAGCGCCGCCAGCCCGATCGCCAGCAGCGGGAACAGGCCGACCAGGTAACGCGGGGTGCCGGTGTACCAGGTGGCGTTCGAGGCCGTGTACAGCACCGCGACCACCGGCGGGACGGCAAGCAACAGGTCGCCCGGGCGTCGGCGGTCGACCCGCCCGCGCAGGAAGTCGACCAGCCCACGCCGGCGGACCACCGCGACCACGTACGCGGCGGCCAGCCCGACGACGACCAGCACCTGCACCGGCACCGGCAGCCCGCCCTCGGTGTGGCTGTAGGTGACCCCCGTGAACTGCCGCAGCACCGGGCCGAACAGGTGGCCGAGCCGCTCCGGCGCGGTCGACGACTGGGCCGGGTCCCGCGGCAGCGGCAGCACCGGGTGGACGAGCAGCGAGCCGAGCTGCGGCAGCACACCGACCAGGAACCCGCCGGCCAGCGCCGCCCACCGGCGCAGGTCGTGCCGCAGCACCGGCAGCAGCCAGACCAGCACGGGGATGAGCAGGTCGAGCGCGGTCGCCGCGGTCCAGACGCCGAGCCCGGCGGCCAGCCCGGTGCCGGCAAGCCACCACCGGCCGCGGTCGGCCCGCAGCGCGCAACACAGCGCGACCATCCCGAGCGCCTGGCCGGCGGCGTAGAAGCCCAGCGAGGTGACCGTGCCGATCACGTTGAACCACGGGCCGACGGCGTAGAGCGCGGCGGCGACCAACGCCCGGCGCGGGTCGCCGAGCACGTCCCGGCCGACCCGGTAGACCAGCAGGCAGGTCAGGCAGCACAGCGCGACCAGCGGCAGCCGCAGCGTCAGCGGGTTCTGCGGCAGCCGGGTCACCGCGTAGACGGCCGCCTCCAGGTACTGCTCGAGCGCACCGCCGTAGTCCTGGCCGGCGTAGAAGACGTACCCGTGGCCGGCGAGGATGCGCCGGACCATGATCCCGGTGGTCGCCTCGTCGGCGTTGAACTGCATCACCGGGCTGAGCAGGTAGGCCACCCGCGCGGCCGCGGTGACCAGCACAGCCGCGCCCACCAGCCACGGCAGCACGATGCGGCGGCGCGGCGGCGCCGGGGCGGTCGTGGTCATCGCAGCGGCAGCACCAGCGCCCGCAGCAGCCGCTCGGCATCCGCGTCCGGGTCCGCGGTCAGCCCGGTGTGCACCGGGCCCGGCTGCACCACGGTGCTGCGTGGCGCGGTCAGCCAGCGGAACCGCTTGCCCAGGTCCTCCCGCGCCGGCGGACCGGCGTCCGGGTCGCCGCCGCAGATGTCGGCCGCCGCCTGCAGCGCCCGGCGGACCGCGGCCGCGTCGGCGGCCGGGTCGAGCGCCCGCAGCCGATCCTCGTCCAGCCAGACCCGGGAGCCGAGGTAGTCCAGCGGCCGGCAGTAGAGCAGCACGCCGGCGTTCATCGTCTCGCCGCGGTCGACCCGCGGGACGACCCGCAGCACCGCGTACTCGAACAGGTGCCGGGTCACGACCCGTTACCGCCGTCCAGCCAGCTCGGCCGAGCGCCCCGGATCGGCGTCCGCTCGCCGGCGCCGGCCGCGGCCGCCTCGACCAGCGGCGGCACCCACTCCTCGCGCGCGGCGACCCGGGCCAGCAGCCGGTCCGCGTACGCCGCCGGCCCGGTCGTCAGCCAGTCCGCCGGCACGTCCGCCAGGGCGGCCGCGACCAGGTCGGCGGTCACCAGCGGGCCCAGCGCCGCATCGGCACCGGCGACGTCCGGGCGGCAGCCGAGCAGCACGTGGTCGCGGGCGTCGTACGGCCGGGGCGGCCAGCGATCGGCCGCCGGCCAGTTGTACTGGAACGTCAGCGTCGCTCCGTGGTCGATCAGGTATGGCGCACCGTGCCAGTGCAGCAGGTTCGGGTTGCGCCAGGACCGGTCGACGTTGCCGACCAGCGCGTCGAACCAGAGCACGCGCCCGGCGAAACCGGCATCCACCCCGAAGGCCACCGGGTCGAGGTCGAACGCGCCGGGCAGGTAGTCGATGCCCAGGTTGCGCCCGCCGGACGCGCGCAACAGGTCCTGCACCTCCTGGTCCGGCTCGCCCGCGGCCAGGCCGGCGTCGACGAGCACGGTGACCAGCTCCGGCACCGGCAGCCCGAGTGCCCGGGCGAGCTGCCCGCTGACGATCTCGGCGACCAGCGTGCCGAGACCCTGACCGGCGCCGCGGAACTTCACCACGTACGTCCCGAGGTCGTCGGCCTCCATCAGGCCCGGCAGCGAGCCGCCCTCGCGCAGCGGCACCACGTAGCGTGTCGCGACGACCTCGGGCAGCACCCTCGGAGGGTACGGCTCAGTCGTCCTCGGGTGCCGCGTGGTCCGGCTTGCCCGGCGTGGGGTCGCGGCTCAGGTCGATCAGCGGCCGCTCGCCCGCGTCGTCCGGCGCGAGGTGGCGCGGCTCGGCGTCGGCGTCGGCGATCGAGCCGGTGGTGCTGTTCGGCATGGTCTCCTCGGGGTCGGTCACGGGTCCTCCAGCCGGGGTCGGGGTCGGGTGACCGGGAGGCACCCTAGCTCACCGGTTGACCATCGCAGCGAGGAAGACCTTGCCGATGTCGGCCGGGTTTCCCGCCCAGTAGGTCCGGCCGTGCACCGCCGCGGCGACCCTGCCCGGCAAGCAGCGTGTGCAGGGCGGCCGTCGACCGGGTCGGGTCGCCCATCCCGATCACGAGCCGATCGGGCACGACTACAGGAGACGGGCAAATCGTCGCCCGTCTGGGTGGAGTGCGACGCGGCTCGTCGTCAGCCGACGGCGAGCCGGTGTCGGTGCGGGTCAGCGGACCGAGTGCATGATCGTCCGGGACACGGCCCGGTCGAGCAGCCCGAGCACCTCGTCGCGCCTGCGGACCGGCTCGTCGTTCCATCGGGCCAGCTCGCGGACCCTGGCCGCGCGGGCCGCCGGGTGCACCGCGTCATACGGCGCGGTCGGCATCCGCTCGTATGACGGGTCCTCGGCGAGCGTGTGCCACAGCGTGTCGACCGCGAGCGCGGCCTGACCGCGGCGTTCCCGCCGGTCCACCGAGCCGGACGCATGCGCGACGGCGCCGACCAGGCAGGCGCCGACCACATCGGTGCGGGTGAGCAGGAGCAACCCGAACGGGCTGACCGGCCGGCTCTCGCCGTTGCGGCCGCGCACGACGTAGAACGCGTCCTGCACCCAGCCCTGGGCGATCAGCGCGCGGGCCCGCTCCAGCACGGCGCACGCGCCCTCCAGCTGGCGCAGCCGCTCGAGCTCCGGGTCCCGGCGGGGCGGCAGCAATCCGCCCCAGCGTCGCTTCGTGCCCGCCTGCTTCGCCGGCGCCTGGATCTCCGGCGCCTGCGTGTCGGTCCGGACCTCGGTCCGGTCGAGCCCGTCGACGAGTCCCACGGCCATGGTGGCCTCCCCGGGTGTGCTGCGGTTCCAGCAGGCAGCCTACGCCTCCACGATGTCGATAGGGTTGCCTCTCAGCCACCGTCCGCGGAGGTTCGCCATGCCGCCGTCCGACCGCGCCGGCCAGCCGGCGACACCCGCCGACCTCGTCGACGTGCCGAAGCTGATCACCGCCTACTACGCCGAGCATCCGGACGTCGGCGTACCCGAGCAGCGGGTGTCGTTCGGCACCTCGGGCCACCGCGGGTCGTCGCTGACGCTGTCGTTCAACTCCGACCACATCGCGGCCACCAGCCAGGCGATCTGCGACTACCGCGAGCAGGCCGGCACCAGCGGGCCGCTGTTCCTCGGCCGGGACACGCACGGGCTGTCCGAGCCGGCGTTCGTGGACGCGCTGGAGGTGTTCGCCGGCAACGAGGTGCGGGTGCTGATCGACTCCCACGACACCTACACGCCGACGCCCGCGATCTCGCACGCGATCCTCACCTACAACCGCGGCCGCACGGACGGTCTGGCCGACGGCGTGGTGGTGACGCCGTCGCACAACCCGCCCTCGGACGGCGGCTTCAAGTACAACCCGCCGAACGGCGGGCCGGCCGACACCGACGTGACCCGGTGGATCCAGGACCGGGCCAACGAACTGCTCGCAGCGGAGCTCGACGGCGTCCGCCGCGTCCCGTACGCGCGGGCGCGGGCGGCCGACTCCACCGGCAGGTACGACTACGTGGACGGGTACGTCTCCGACCTCGGCGCCGTGCTCGACCTCGACCCGGTGCGCTCGGCCGGGATCCGGATCGGCGCCGACCCGCTCGGCGGCGCCTCCGTGCCCTACTGGGGGGAGATCGGCGCCCGGTACGGCCTCGACCTCACGGTGGTCAACCCGCTCGTCGACCCGACCTGGCGGTTCATGACGCTGGACTGGGACGGCAAGATCCGGATGGACTGCTCGTCGCCGTATGCGATGGCGTCGCTGATCAAGAACAAGGACGACTACCGGATCGCCACCGGCAACGACGCGGATGCCGACCGGCACGGGATCGTCACCCCGGACGCCGGCCTGCTCAACCCCAACCACTACCTCGCGGTGGCGATCCGCTACCTGTTCGCGCACCGGGACGGCTGGCCGGCCGGGACGGCGATCGGCAAGACGATCGTGTCGTCGCGGGTGATCGACCTGGTCGCCGCGGACCTCGGGCGACGGCTGATCGAGGTGCCGGTCGGGTTCAAGTGGTTCGTGCCGGGGCTGCTGGACTCCTCGGTCGGGTTCGGCGGGGAGGAGAGCGCGGGGGCGTCGTTCCTGCGCCGGGACGGCCGCACCTGGACCACCGACAAGGACGGCATCCTGCTCGCCCTGCTCGCCTCCGAGATCACCGCGGTGACCGGGAAGACGCCCGGCGAGCACTACGCGGAGCTGACCGCGGCGTTCGGCGACCCGGCGTACGCGCGGGTGGACGAGCCGGCGACCCGGGAGCAGAAGGCCGCGCTGGCGAAGCTCTCACCGGAGCAGGTCAGCGCGACCGAGCTGGCCGGCGACCCGATCGTGGAGAAGCTCACCACCGCGCCCGGCAACGACGCACCGATCGGCGGCCTGGTCGTCCGCACCGACCAGGCCTGGTTCGCGGCCCGCCCGTCCGGCACCGAGGACGTCTACAAGGTCTACGCCGAGTCCTTCCGCGGCCCCGACCACCTGGCCGAGGTCCAAGAAGAAGCCCGCGCAGTGGTCTCCGCCGCCCTCGGCTGACCGCGCCCCCGACGGCTAAGCAGCGATGGAGGGCCAGGAGTTGGGCGCGCAGCCGTAGAGGGACTTGCTCTGCTGCACCATGACCGGGGCCGGGGCGCCGGGCGCCGGGCACCCCTCGTGACCGTGCCCGAGCCGGTGTCCGACCTCGTGGTTGACCAGGTAGGCGCGGTAGTCGTCGAGGTGCCCGCGGTACCACGGCACCGCATCGACCCAGCGCTTCGCGTTGAGGATGACCCGGTTACCGTTGCGACAGGACAGCTCGCCGATGGTGTCGAGCGGGTAGCACAGCCGGTCGACCATCGCCGGCGAGGCGAGGATCAGCTCGAACGAGGCCGGGGCCGGCGTCCGGACGAACGCGACGTGCTCGATCGGCTGCCACCCACGGGGGTCGGTCAGCGTCCGCTGCACCTGCGCGGCGACCGCAGCGCCGTCGAGCGGCAGCCCGCCCTCGATCGCCAGCCGGTAGGTCATCCGGGTGCCGGGACCGGTCGGGCCGGCGGTGCCGGGCACGGTCACCAGCTGGCCGGTGCCCGAGGCCGGGATCGTCACCGGCGTCGGCCTGGGTGTCGGCTCCGGCGTCGTCGGCCGCGCGGTCGGCGCGGCGGTGGGTGCCCGGGTCGTGGGCAGCGTGGTCGGGGACGGTGCGGTCGTGACCGCGGCCGGCGCGGCCCGGTCGCCGCCGTGACCCACGGCCGGGCGCAGGATCAGCACCAGTGCGGCCACCGCCAGCACCGCGACACCCACGGCCCAACGGGCGGGATGCCGCGACGGGGCGGAGTGGTGGGGCACGGGCCGGAACTCTACGGGCCGTCAGCCTCCGTCGAGGCCCTCCAGGGTGTCCGGCACGTGCAGGCCCTGCCGGCGCCAGAGCGGGACACCGACCTGGAGGAAGTGGGAGACCGCGTCATATACCTCGTCGTCGTGCACGTCGGCGACATGCACCTCGCAGCACTCGTCGGACGCGTCGTTGACCGCGTCGGCGACGGTCCGGGCAATCGCCATGCCGCTGGAACCCGCGTCCACCAGCACCAGCAGGATCCGCCAGGTGCGCCCGCCGGGCTCCTCCAACCTGCGGAAGACCCGCAGGACCTCCAGCACCTCGGGCATCTCGAACAGCGCGAGCACCACGGCGCAGTCGACCTGGTCCGGCACCGCCGGACCCGGGAAGTCGGAGAAGGCGTCGTCCGGACCGATCTCGTACGCCTCGTCGACCTCGAGTCCGGCGGCCAGGTCGGCCACCACGGAGATGTCCGTCGGGTCGAGTGGGAAACCCAACTCGCCGCCTCCGTTCAGCCACGCGTCGACTTCCGGCGGCCACTTCTCGAACAGCGTCCCGACCGGAACCTCGGTCCACGGTGCGTCATCCGACAGCCTGTGCGCCAGCGCCATCTGGCGGTACGAGGTGTAAATCAGAGCGTGGGTGCCTTCGGAATCCGTGACGCACGGCAGCCGGACCTCACCGGCCGACGCCGACGCCGGCCCACCGCCCTCGAAAGGCCCCTGAGCAGGCCCTTCAGGCAGGACGGGTACGCAGAGGGTGGACCGGGCCAGAGCGCGCAGCAGGGTCGCCCGGGCGCCGGACAGCACGCTCCGGACGAGGATTCCCTCGAGGTCGTTGACCGGCCGGAAGCCGAGCTCCGCCCCGGGACATCCGGGGTCCGGCCCCGTCCCCGACTGGTCGTTCGGTGCCTCGCTCGGCACTGGCAGGCCCCCAGCTACTGGCGCGATCGTCAGCACACCGGACGTGGGTCACGACGCTTCGTGCGTCGGGCGCCCGATGCGCAGCACGGCTCCTCTCACGTCACGGTCGATCGACCCCGATCCGTCGGCGGGCGCGCTGCCGTGCGCCGGCCGACCGCCCCCGGAGCCGGTCCAGTGCTGGACCGTACCCGGCGGACGAGCGGCGGGGGCAAGCCGCGTGCGCCAGGTAGCGGCCGTGCCGAGCCGGGCGGCACGAACCGGACCCACATCGCCGTCGCGAGGCCGGCGTGACCCGCCGAGCTCGTCCCGGCGTCGCCGCAGCTCATCCTCGTCCAGTCCCACCAGGGACAACGCGGTCCGGTCGCGGCGCCGGCCGATCACCGTCACGGCCGCGATCGCCGCACCAGCAGCCGCCACGGTGCCCGCTTCGATCACACCAATGTCGCGTCCGGAACCGGACGTGGCCCATTCCTGCCAACCGTCGACGCCTGAGGCTGGCTGCCCTGCTTCGCCGCCCAGCGCACCGAAAAATGGCACATCGTGGGCCGACGTGTAGCGCATGTCGGCGACCGAGTCGCCCCAGCCGTCCGGCGTCGAGACGAACCCGTCCGGGTCGTCGAGCCGGTGCTCGGTGTCGATGCGCAGCGCGAGGTCGGTGCCCGCGCCGGCCGGCGGCAGGGTCGGCGCGTCGGCCTGCGCCCGGGCCAGCCGCTCGGCCGCGAGCCGTCCGGCCGCGTCGACCTCCGCGGTCGCCCGGGCCAGCAGCGCATCCGCCGACTGCTGGTCGGCGGCCGCCGTCTCGGCGGTGGAGCGCTCGACCATTCGGACCGCTGTGCCGGCGGTCGACCGGGCGTCCCGCAGCACCCGCGCGTAGTCCCGCAGCGCCTGCGCGGCGGTGCCGAACGCGTCCGCCGCCCGGATCAGCCGGTCGGGCACGTCGCCGATGGCGCCCCGGTAGAGCTCGGCCGCCTCGCCGGCCCAGACGTCGGCGTCGAGCGTGTGCAGCGTGCCGGCCGCGTCGGCGGCGCTGCCGGCGACCCGGGCCAGCCGGGCCGCGACCTGCTCGACCCCGTCGGGGTCACCGGGGATCAGCTCGGCCGGGTCGGCGCCCGGCGTCACCCCGGTCATGCCGGCCCGCCGTCGGCTCCGCGGCCGAGGTGCCCGCGCAAGCGCTGCTCGGCCTGGTGGTATTCGCCGGCGGCGGTGTGCAGCTGGCGACCCAGCAACGCCGCTCGCTCGGACACGGCACGCAGGCTCAGGCTCCAGGCGTCGAGGAAGGCCTCCGCCGAGCGGATGACCGGCTCGGAACCGGCGCGGCTGAGCTGGTCGGCGATCTCGCCGCGGGACCCGTCGAGCGCCCGGGACACCGCGGCCACGTCGCCCAGCGCGCGGGTGCTGGTCGTGAGCTGCTCCGGCTGGACGCGCAGCATCAGGCAGTCACCGCCCCGAGCGAGATCGTCGCGTGCACCCCGACCGCTCCCGAGTGCAACCGCAGCGGGTGCTGGCCGGCGATGTCGAGGACGAGGTCGTAGCCGGCGGGCAGCTGGGCCAGCAGGTCGGCGCCGGTCATCGAGAACCATCCGACCGTGCCGCGGGCCAACGCGAGCTGCTCGACCGAGCTGAACACCGGCACGACGCCGGCGTCGGGACTGCCGAGCGCCCGGAAGCCGGGGTCGGCGGCGCGCTCGCAGTAGACGGTGGCGGCGAGGAAGGCCTCGTGCAGCCGTCGCGAGTCGGCGACACCCTGCGCGACGTCCCGCGCGGTGTCGGCAAGACTCGGTGCATGTGCAAGCACGGTTCCCAGCATAGGGGGTTGGACATAAAAAGCAAAGGGGGCAGACAGTACGAATGGGACGCCGCGCTTGCCGTGGCACACGGTAGCCGCAACCCGGCCGGTGTCGAGACCGTGTCGCAGCTCGTCGACGCGCTGCGCAGGTCCGCCCCGTCGCTGGAGGTCAGGGCGGCGTTCATCGAGCTCGCCGAACCGGACGTACCCACCGCACTGGCCGGCATCCCCGCGGACCGGCGGGCGGTGCTCGTCCCGCTGCTGCTGACCTCCGGCTACCACGACCGGATCGATCTGCCCGCCGCGATCGCGGCCGCCCGCCCGGGGACCGCGCACGCCCCGGTGCTCGGGCCGGACCGCCGGCTGGCGGTCGCGCTGGCCGACCGGCTGCGCGAGGCCGGCCGGCAGGAGACTGACGCGGTCGTGCTGGCCGCGGCCGGCTCCGCCGACCGGGCCGCGATCGCCTCGGTGCACGCCCAGGCCGCCCTTCTCGCCGCCGAGCTCGGCACCGATGTGGCCGTCGGGTTCGGCTCGGCGGCGGCGCCCGACCTACCGACCGTGGTGGCCGCGGCCCGGGCGACCGGAGCACACCGGGTGGCGATCGCGCCGTACCTGCTGGCGCCCGGGCACTTCGCGGACCGGCTCGCCACTGCCGGCGCCGACCTGGTGGCCCAGCCGCTGGGCGCGCATCCCGCGGTGATCGAGCTGGTGCTGGACCGGGTTGCGTCAACTCGGAGTTGACGCTCCCCTGTCGTCAACCTACGGTTGACGAATGAACGAAGCCACCCCGCCCGTACGCCTCGACGATCTCATCGCGGTCGTACGCGCGACCCACCCGGACGGCGACGCACTCATCCACCTCTCCGATGCCGTGCTCGTCGCCGAGCAGCTCACCGACAACGCCGACCACCTGGTCGGGCACTTCGTGGACCAGGCCCGCCGGGCCGGCGCGTCGTGGACCGAGATCGGCACCAGCATGGGGGTGAGCAAGCAGGCGGCGCAGAAACGGTTCGTGCCGCGCAGCTCCCTCGAGGTGCCGGAGCTCGGCAACTGGTCCCGGTTCACCGACCGGGCACGCAGGGCGTTGGCGAGCGCGCAGCGGCTGGCCGGTGCCGCCCAGTTCGAGGAGGTCCAGCCCGGACACATCCTGCTCGGCCTGCTGGCCGACCCCGAGGGCATCGCCGGCCGGGTGCTGGCCGCGCAGGCACCGCTGGACCGGATCGGGGCCGCGGTCACGACCACGCTCGGGACCGGCACACACGACCACCAGGGCGAGACCGCGCCGTTCTCCCCGGACGCCCGCCGCGTGCTCGCGATCACCCTGCGGGAGGCGCTCCGGCTCGGCCACAACTACGTCGGTACCGAGCACATCCTGCTCGCCCTGCTGCAGGACGAGGGACCGCTGCTGGCGGCGCTGACCGGCGCCGGAGTGACCAGGGAGCGGACCGAGGAACTGACCCTGCAGACGCTCGAGGAGATCAAGCAGCGGCTGCGCGGCTGACCGATCGGGCACGGTCCCGCGAATCGCTTGCGACTTGTTACCGATGAGTAATACCGTGGGGTTACTCACGAGTAGCCGCATGGTCGAACGGAGCTCCCTCGGCAATGGGTCACTACAAGAGCAACCTCCGAGACATCGAGTTCACCCTCTTCGAGCTGCTGCGCGTACAGGACCGCCTGGGCAGCGTGCCGTTCGACGAGGTCGACGAGCAGACCGCACGCGACATCCTCGCCGAGGTGGAGCGGCTGGCCGTCGGCCCCGTGGCCGAGTCCCTGCTCGACTCCGACCGCAACCCGCCGGTGTTCGACCCGCAGACCCACTCGGCCCGGCTGCCCGAGTCGTTCAAGAAGTCGTTCCGGGCCTACATGGACGCCGAGTGGTGGCGGATGCAGATCCCGGCCGAGCTCGGCGGGACCGTCGTTCCTGCCTCGCTGCGGTGGGCCGCCGAGGAGATGATCCTCGGCGCCAACCCGGCCGTGCACATGTACGCGTCCGGCATGTCCTTCTCCACCCTGCTACACGTGATCGGCACCGAGGACCAGAAGAAGTGGGCCCGGTGGATGGTGGAGAAGCGGTGGGCCTCGACCATGATCCTCACCGAGCCCGACGCGGGCTCCGACGTCGGCGCGGGGCGCACCCGGGCGGTCGAGCAGCCCGATGGGTCCTGGCACATCGAGGGCGTGAAGCGGTTCATCACGTCGGGCGACCATGATCTGACCGAGAACATCGTGCACTTCGTGCTGGCCCGACCGGAGGGCGCCGGCCCCGGCACCAAGGGACTGTCGATGTTCGTGGTGCCGAAGTTCCACGTCGACCTCGAGACCGGCGAGCTGGGCGAGCGCAACGGGGTGTTCGTCACCAACGTCGAGAAGAAGATGGGCCTCAAGGTCTCCACCACCTGCGAGGTGCGCTTCGGTGAGGACCCGACCCGGCCGGCGATCGGCTGGCTGGTCGGCGGCGTGCACGACGGCATCCGCCAGATGTTCAAGATCATCGAGAGCGCCCGGATGATGGTCGGCACCAAGGCCATCGCGACGCTATCGACCGGCTACCTCAACGCGCTCGACTTCGCGAAGAGCCGGGTCCAGTCGGCCGACCTCACCCGGATGGCCGACAAGACCGCGCCGCGGGTGACGATCATCCACCACCCCGACGTGCGCCGCATGCTCATGCTGCAAAAGGCGTACGCGGAGGGGATGCGGGCGCTGGCCCTGTTCACCGCGACCCAGCAGGACGCGGTGCTGGCCGACCCGACCGACGAGGCCGCGGCCCGGCTCAACGACCTGCTGCTCCCGGTGGTCAAGGGCCTCGGCTCGGAGCGGTCGTACGAGCTGCTGTCGCTGTCGCTGCAGGTCTTCGGCGGCTCCGGCTACCTGCAGGACTACCCGATCGAGCAGTACATCCGGGACGCCAAGATCGACACGCTGTACGAGGGGACCACCTCCATCCAGGGCCTCGACCTGTTCTTCCGCAAGATCGTCCGGGACAAGGGCACGGCGCTGACCGCGCTGGCCACCGAGATCGGCACGTTCGCCGCCGGCGAGGCCGGCAACGGGCGGCTGAAGGAGGAGCGGGCGGCGCTCGCAGCCGCGCTGGCCGACGTGCAGGCGATGGTCGCGGCGATGGTCGGCCACCTGATGTCCGCCCAGGAAGACGTCAGCCAGGTCTACAAGGTCGGCCAGAACACCACCCGGCTGCTGTTCTCGCTCGGTGACCTGGTCGTGGGCTGGCTGCTGGTGCGCTCGGCCGCGGTCGCGACCGACGCGCTCGACGCCGGGTCGGTGTCCGAGCAGGATCGGGCGTTCTACGAGGGCAAGGTCGCGGCGGCCCGGTTCTTCACCACCACCGTGCTGCCCGAGCTCGCCGCCCGGCGGAAGATCGTCGAGTCCACCGACAACGCGCTGATGGACGTGCCGGAGGAGAGCTTCTAGAGATCTCCGGCGCGATGTCGAGAACCGGCTGACCCGCGCGACGCGTTGTCGTACGACACACACGACGCGAGGAGAAGAACGATGCGAGCTCTCATGCTGCTGAAGATGAGCGAGCAGGTCGGCCAGCCGCCGGAGTCGCTGTTCCAGGCGATGGACGAGACGATCAAGGAGATCGAGAAGACCGCCACGATCATCGACACCAACGGGCTGCTGCCGACCGCGGACGCGGCCACGAAGATCCGGGTCACCGGCGGCAAGACCACCGTGCTGGACGGGCCGTTCGCCGAGTCCCGCGAGCTGGTCGGCGGGTACGCGCTGGTCGAGGTCGACTCGTACGAGCAGGCGGTCGAGGCCGCCCGCAAGATCATCCAGGTGCACACCGACCACTGGCCGACCTGGGAGGGCGAGGCCGAGGTGCGGCAGGTCATGGGCTGAGCACGCCCTCACTTGCGGATGCCGTCCCCGCCCGGTCTGATCGGGCGGGTGACGGCACCCGAGGTGGTCAGCAGGATCTGGAGGACCGAGGCCGCCCGGCTGGTCGCCGGGCTGACCCGGATGACCAAGGACCTCGGACTGGCCGAGGACCTTGCCCAGGACGCGCTGGTCGCGGCCCTGGAGCAGTGGCCGGAGTCCGGCGTGCCGGACAACCCGGGTGCCTGGCTCATGGCGGTCTCCAAGCGGCGCGCGATCGACCACTTCCGCCGCTCGGAGCGGTTCCGGTCGGTGGCGCCCTATCTCGCTGCGGAGGCGGTCGTGCCGGACCTGGACGCCGCGGTCGACCACATCGAGGACGACGTCCTGCGGCTGATGTTCATGTCCTGCCACCCCGTGCTCACCAAGGAGTCGCGGGTGGCGCTCACCCTGCGGCTGGTCGGCGGGCTGTCGACCCGTGAGATCGCCCGGGCCTACCTGTCGACCGAGACGACGGTCGCGCAGCGGATCAGCCGGGCCAAGCGGACGATCGCCGAGGCCGGCGTGGCCTTCGAGGTGCCGTCCGGTCCGGAGCGGCCGGAGCGGCTGGCCTCGGTGCTCGAGGTCGTCTACCTGATCTTCAACGAGGGGTACGCGGCGACCAGCGGGGACGACTGGGTGCGGCCGGCGCTCAGCGACGAGGCGCTCCGGCTCGGCCGGCTGCTGGCGTCGCTGGCGCCGCGCGAGCCGGAGGTGCACGGGCTGCTCGCGCTCATGCAGCTACAGGCGTCCCGGTCGGCTGCCCGGATCGGCCCGTCCGGCGAGGCGGTGCTGCTGCGTGACCAGGACCGTGGTCGGTGGGACCGGAAGCTGATCGCGGCCGGGCTCGAGTCGCTGCGCCGGGCCGGCAGTGGACCGTACGGGCTGCAGGCGGCGATCGCGGCGTGCCACGCGGTCGCGCCGTCGGTGGAGGAGACCGACTGGGTCCGGATCGCCTCGCTCTACACCGAGCTGGCCGTGGTCACCGGGTCGCCGGTGGTGGAGCTGAACCGGGCCGTCGCGGTGGCGCAGGCGTACGGGCCGGCGGCCGGGCTGGAGATCGTCGACGGGCTGCGCGAGCACCGGGCATTGCGTGACTACCACCTGCTGCCGAGCGTCCGCGGCGAGCTGCTCACCACGCTGGGGCGTGCGGACGAGGCCAGGGCCGAGTACGCCAGGGCGGCGGAGCTTGCCACCAACGAGCAGGAACGGGCCCTGCTGCGCCGCCGCGCCGCCACCTGACCGGTACGCCGCCCGACCGGTATGCCGCCTTGACCGTTACGAGGTCGCCGGCCAGAGGCGCGTGCTGCCCACCGCGAGGTCGAGGTGGAAGGCGGAGATCGCGCCGGCCGGGGCGAACGCCTCCAGGGCGGCGCGGCGGAGGCCGGCGGCGGTCGCGGCGCCGGCCAGCTCGCGGCGGGTGGCCTCGGGGTCCACGGTCTCCTCGACGGCGAGGCAGTAGACCTTCAGGCCGTCCTCGGTGACGCCGCGCAGCAGCGCGATCGCGCCCGGCCTTGCCTTCGCGTACTCCACCAGGGCCGCGTCCTGCTCGTCGGGCCGCGGATCGCCCTTCCCGACCGCCGTGTCCCGGTCGATGCCGACCAGCGTGAAGCCGTCGACAACCACGTCACCGCGCGCGTCCTCGGTGTCCCGGGCCGGTGGTGGGCCCTGGTCGACCACGGCCGGCAGGTCGTGCCGCTGCAGGGTGCCGCCGGCCGGCCGGGCCGGCTCCGGGTGGGCGCGCTCGGAGCGGCGGGTCCAGATCCGGGTGGATGCGCGGGTCAGTCGAAGGTGCATGGGGTCGAGGCCGCGGGCCGGCGCGAACGGCTCGACCGGCGCTGGGGCCGAGGCGCGGATCTCCTCCGGGTCGGCCGCGCCGTCGAGCGCGACGCCGACCACCAGCCGGTCGTCCCCGGTGTACGCGGTGACCAGGCCGACGACGCCGGGCCAGCCGCTCGCCCAGTCGACGAGGCCGGCGAGCATCGTCCCGTGCCGCGGGTCGTCGACCTGCGGCCCTGGTCGGAACTCGGCGTCGTCGGGGAGGCCGTCGGCCGCCGTCGGCGGGGTCGGCGCCGTGGGCCGGAGCGGGCGGCAGCGGGCTTCGAGCCAGCGGTGCGCGTCGGTGACGTCCGTGGCGGCGAGCACCTCGACGCAGCAGCGCGCCGCGCCGGACCGCTGCAGCACGTCGACCAGGGCGGTCCGCTCGGAGTCGACGTCCGCGATCGAGCCGCGGTTGACGTAGCCGAGCACGACCCGGACCCAGCTCCCGGCCGGGTCGTGCACCCAGGTCCGGAACAGCGCGGCGGTTCGCGAGCTGGCGGCGGCGTGCGCGCGCAGCGCGGCGTCCACCGGGTCGTCCTCCTCGGCGCCGGTGTCGAACTCCCACTGCAGGTGCGCCGCGATCAGCTCGAACGGGGCACCGGGAACGTCCCCCGGCCCGGTCCCCGCCGGATCCGGCTGCGCGGTCTCCTCGACGGCGACCGGCTGCTCCACGACCGGCACCTCCACGACCGGCTCGTCGGGGACCGGCCGCTCCACGACCGGCCGCTCCACGACCGGCTCGTCGCGGGCCGGCGGCTGTTCCCCGGCGGGCTCGTCGGGGACCGGTGCCTGCGCGACCGCCGGGTCGGGGGCGACCTCCTCCGGCTCGGGGGCCGCGGGGTCGGGCCAGATCTTGGTGGCGACCGCGGCGACGGCGGCCTGGCGTGGGTCGGCGAGCGCCGGGTCGGCCGGCACCGGCACGACCACGCAACCCACCCCCGCCGCCGCAACGGTGGCCGACAGCGCCCCCGCCAGCGCGACCAGGTCGACCGGCCCGCCGAGCACCGGCACGTATACCCGGACCGGCCCGCCGGCCCCACCACGGAACTCCTCCCACGCCCGGCGCAGCTCCCGCACGCCGTCCACAGTGGACACGGCAGTGCCGGCGGCCAGGTCGATCCCGTCCACCGGACCGCCGGACAGCGCCGAGCGGGCCGAGACCGCGGTCGCGGCCGACGGCTCCTCGGCGTCCCAGCCGGCCAGCTCCGCGTACCGCGCTCCGGCCGCGTCGAGCCGGGCCCGCAGTGCCGCCAGCCCGATCGTGTCGTCCTGGAGCACCAGGTGGAACGGGACCGGGTCGCCCTCCTCGGCCCTGGCCCGGGCGACCTCGCGCACCACCTCGACCAGCCCGCGCAGCTCGCCCGCCGGCGAGGCCGCGAGCAACAGCGACGACCGGCTCACTACCAGCACGTGCCCGGCGCCGGGCAACCAGGACATGTCGGTGAGCAGCGCGGCCAGCCCCGACCAGTCCTCCACCGGGTCGCCGGGCAGCTGCAGCGCCGCACCCACCTCGTCCAGCAGCCCGTACGTCGACCGTCCACAGTGGCCGCGCAGGTGCCGGACGACGATCCCGTCCTGGCCGAGCAGCCAGCCGAGCTGGCGGGCGTCGGCCGGCGCGGCGTCGAGCAGGTGGATCCACGGGCCGGTGGGCCGGGCGAGCCGGGCCAGCTCAGCTTCCGAGCCGGCCGGGGACGGGACGACTCTCACCGGGGCATTCTCACAGAAACTACAGCAGTGACATCCGCTCCACGGCGCGCATCTTGTTCATCGCGTCCAGCGCGGCCACCTTGTACGACTCGGCCAGCGTCGGGTAGTTGAACACCGCGTCGACCAGGTAGTCCACGGTGCCGCCGCAGCCCATCACGGTCTGTCCGATGTGGACCAGCTCGGTCGCGCCGGTGCCGAACACGTGCACGCCGAGCAGGGTGCGGGTCTCGGAGTGCACCAGCAGCTTGAGCATCCCGTAGGAGTCGCCGAGGATCGCGCCGCGGGCGAGCTCCCGGTAGCGGGAGATGCCGACCTCGAACGGCACCGAGTCCTCGGTGAGCTGGTCCTCGGTCCTCCCGACGTACGAGATCTCCGGGATCGTGTAGATGCCGATCGGCTGCGCGTCGTTCATCGGCGTCTCGACCGGCTCGCCGCAGGCGTGGTAGGCCGCGCGCCGGCCCTGCTCCATCGAGGTCGCGGCGAGGGCCGGGAAGCCGATGACGTCGCCGACCGCGTACACGTGCGCCACCGAGGTGCGGTAGTCGTCGTCGACCTTGATCCGGCCGCGGTTGTCCGCTTCGAGACCGGCCTTGTCCAGCTCGAGCAGCTCGGTCACGCCCTGGCGACCGGCCGAGTACATGACCGTGTCGGCGGGGATCCGCTTGCCGCTCTCCAGCAGGGTCAGCGTGCCGCCCTCGTGCCGCTCGACCTTGGCCACCGACTCGCGGAACCGGAACGTCACCGCCAGATCGCGCAGCTGGTATTTCAGCGCCTCGATGATCTCAAGGTCGCAGAACTCCAGCATCCGGTCGCGCCGCTCGACCACAGTCACCTTGGTGCCGAGCGCGGCGAACATCGACGCGTACTCGATGCCGATCACGCCGGCGCCGACCACGACCATCGACGCCGGCACGTGGTCCATGGCGAGGATCTGGTCGGAGTCGACCACGGTCCGCCCGTCGAAGTCCACAGTGGACGGCCGAGCCGGCTTGGTGCCGGCCGCGACGATGACCTTCTCGGCCGTGTACTCGCGGTCGTTGCCGTCGTCTGCGCGCACCACGATCGAGTTGGGCCCGCTGAACCGCGCGGTGCCGACGAGCATGTGCACGTGGTTGCGGGCCAGCTGGCTGCGGATGACGTCGATCTCCCGGCCGATCACGTGCTGGGTCCGGGAGGTCAGGTCGGAGACCGTGATCTCCTCCTTCAGCCGGTAGGACTGGCCGTAGAACTCCCGCTGGGACAGGCCCGTGACGTAGAGGACGGCCTCGCGCAGGGTCTTGGACGGAATGGTGCCGGTGTTGATGCACACGCCGCCGATCATCTGCCTGCGCTCGACGATGCCGACCCGGCGGCCGAGCTTCGCCCCGGCGATCGCCGCCTTCTGCCCTCCCGGTCCGGAGCCGATCACGAGCAGGTCGTAGTCGTACTCCATGTCAGCCTCCCGGAGTCGCGTCCGGCTCATCGTCGCAAGCGACCGGCCGGCGCGCACCCTTTCAGCCGTTCGGCGCGACCAGCCCCAGCCGCTGCTTCGCCAGCAGGATCCGCTCCGCGGACCGGTCGACCCTGGCCCGGAAGGCGGGGTCGCGGGCGGCCCGGTCGTACAGCGCATCGAACATGGCCGGCAGGGTCGCGGGGCTGACCGTCAGCACCATGTCGCCGCCGGCGACGACGAACCGGACCGCGCGCTCGCCGGCGGGCACCGCGCTCACCTGCCGGGCGGCGCCGAGGTCGTCGGAGACCACCACCCCGTCGAAGCCGAGGTCGCCACGCAGCAGGCCGGTGATCACGGTCGGTGAGAACGCCGCCGGCTGCCCCGGGTCGATCCTGCTGTAGACCGCCGAGGACATCATCACGAACGGGTGGCCGGTGCGGATCACCGCCCGGAACGGGGCGAGGTACGGGTCGGTGCGGGTGGTCACGCGATCGGTCACCCCGCTGCTGACGTCGGTGTTCGCGCTGACCCGGCCGAGGCCCGGGAAGTGCTTGGCGGTCGGGATCACGCTGGCGTCGGCCAGCCCGGCGGCGAACGCGGCGGCGTGCGTGGCCACGATCGCCGGGTCGCTGCCGTACTGGCGACCGAAGGCGCCGATCGGCGGGTTCGACACGCCGGGTGGCACCGTGTCGGCGACCGGGGCGAGGTTCACCCGGACGCCGGCGGCCCGCAGCTGGCCGCCCCAGTCGCCGGCCCGCGCCCGCAGCTCGGCCGGGCTCCACCGGCCCTGGCTGCGCGCGCTCGGGATCGCCGAGAACCCCGGCCCCGTGAGTACCTGCACCGCGCCGCCCTCCTGGTCGGTCGCGACCAGCACCGCGTGGCCCGGTACGGCGGCCTGCACGCGGGCGGTCAGCGCGGCGGTGGCGGAGGTGCCGGCGTGGCTGCGGCCGGTGAGGATGACGCCGCCCACCCGGTAGCGGCCGAGCTGGCGCAGCGCGGCGTCGCTCGTGCCGGCCGCCGGCACGCCGACCATGAGCAGCTGGCCGACCCGGGCCGTGAGCGGCAGCCGGGCCAGCACGGACGGGACGGTCGGGTGCGGCGTCGCGGTCGGGTGCGGCGTCGGCGTCGGCGTCGGCCGGGTGGACGTGGGGCCGGCGGTCGGGGTGGGCGACGGGGTGGTCGGTGTCGCGGAGGCGAGCGGGGTCGCCGGCGGCTCGGGCGGCGCCGCGCTGCACGCCGTCGCCGCGCCGAGGGTGACGGCCACCGCCACGGCCACGAGCGCCCGCACACCACGACGCTACGGCACCGTCGCCACGGCGTCGCGCGACTCGGCATAGGGTCGAAGGCGATGACCGACCAACCCCGCTGGCTGCCGCTCGACGGCGCCGCCAACGCCCGTGACCTGGGCGGGCTGCCGACCGACGGGGGCGCCGAGACCGTCCCGCACCGGCTGCTCCGCTCCGACAACCTGCAGGGCCTGACCCCCTCCGACGTGCGCCTGCTGGTCGACGACGTCCGATTGCGCACGGTCGTCGACCTGCGTACGGACGTGGAGGTCGAGCTGGAGGGGCCCGGCCCGCTGACCCGCGAGCCGCGGGTGGAGATCCGGCACCTCTCGCTGTTCCCGGAGAGCGGCGGCCGCACCGACGTCGACGCGGACTCGACCCTGCCCTGGCAGGCCGACGGCGAGGACGCCCGCCGCGGCTCGGCGTTGCCGGAGACGCCGCCGGGGACGCCGCCGGACCAGCCGCCGGAGCCGGGCAGCCGGGCGGTCGCGTTCTACCTCGCCTACCTGCGCGACCGGCCGGACAACGTGGTCGCCGCCCTGCGCGCGATCGCCGACTCGGACGGCGCGGCGGTCGTGCACTGCGCCGCCGGCAAGGACCGCACCGGCGTGGTCGTCGCGCTCGCGCTGTCCGTGGCCGGCGTACCGCGGGAGCGGATCGTCGCCGACTACGTCGCCACCGCCGAGCGGATGGAGCCGCTGCTGGCCCGGCTCAAGGCCAGCGACACCTACCGCGAAGACCTGGACAGCCGGCCGGACGACTCGCACCGGCCGCGGCCGGAGACCATGCGGCGGTTCCTCGCCCACCTCGACGAGCAGCACGGCGGTCCGCTCGGCTGGCTGGCCACGGCCGGGTTCGGCCCTGACGACGTGGCCCGGCTGCGGTCCCGGCTGGTGCGCTCAGCCGTGCGCGTCCAGGACTAGCTCGACCCTGGTCGGCCCGCCGGGCACCACCCGCAGGTCCCAGTCGCGGCGGGCCAGGTGGCAGGCCGGGTGCTCGGCCGCCTCGTCGCAGCTGGCCGCGTACGCGCTGGCGCGCAGCCGCTGTTCGGAGCCGATCCGGATCCGCCGGGTCAGCTCCGGACCCTGGCTGGCGCCACCGGCCAGGCCCGCGATGGTCAGGCTGGTGGCCGGGCCGTACCGGTCGTCCAGGGTCTCCCCGGACGGCGGGGTGAACGCGACCGTGACCGTCACCTCGCCCGGGCCCACGTCGACGGCCCGGCGCAACGGCAGCCGGGTCAGCCGGTGCGCGGCCGACTCGACCACGACCAGCTCGTCGCCGACGACCACCGCCCCGGTCGGCTCGGCCAGGTTGCGGGCGAGCGTGTCCACCGTCCGGGTCGCCGGGTCGTAACGCCGGACCGCGCCGTTGTACGTGTCGAGCACCGCCACCGTGCCGTCCGGCAGCAGCGTCACGCCCAGCGGGTGCTGGAACCGGGCCTGCTGGGCCGGACCGTCGACCAGGCCGAAGTCGAACAGCCCCTCGCCCACCGCGGTCGCCAGCGTGCCGTCGTGCAGGGTGCGCAGCGACGACGTCTCGGCGTCGACGAACCAGAGCGTGTCGCCGTCCGCCGCCAGCCCGCTCGGCTGCGCCAGCCAGCCGTCCAGCGCCGGCCCGTCCCGGAGGCCCTCCACGGTCGTCCCGGCCAGCAGCCCGGTCGGGGAGACGAGCAGGTGCACGCCGGCCGCGGCGACCGCGATCCGCTCGTCCCACCAGGCCACGTCCCAGGGCGAGAAGACCGGCGGCACCGGGCCGGTGATCGTGCGGGCGCCGGCCAGCGCGCGCGGCAGGTCGACCACCGTCGTCACCTCGCCGGTGTCCAGCCGGACGCCCCGGACCAGGTGGTTGGCGGTGTCGGCGACCAGCACGTCCACGCCGGGGACGGCGCCGCGCGGCAGCACGGTCAGCCCCTGCGGCTCGGCGAACGACGCGGTGTCCGGACCGCCGTCGACGCGACCCCGCTCGCCGGAGCCGATCCGGCGCAGCAGCGTCACCCCGTCGACGGCGAGCTCGGCCACCGAGTGGTGGCCGGCGTCGGCGACCAGCAGCGTGCCGGCCGGGGTGACCGCGATCCCGCCCGGGAACCGCAGCGTGCTCTCCGGCTCCGGCGCCGGCTGCAGCTCCGGGCCGCGGCGGCGCAGCCGGTCGCCGTAGTCGGCCACCAGCGCGTCGATCAGCCGGCCGAGCTCGGCCGCATGCCCCTCGCCGGGCAAGGTAGCGATCACGTAGCCGTCCGGGTCGACGAGGACCAGGGTCGGCCAGGCGTTCACCGCGTACTGCCGCCAGGTGGACAGGTCGGGGTCGTCGAGCACCGGGTGCCGCACGTCATACCGGCGGACCGCCGCCTCGACCGCGGCGTGCTCGGCCTCGTGCGGGAACTTCGGCGAGTGCACGCCGATCGTCGTCAGCACGTCGGCGTACCGAGCCTCGAGCGGGCGCAGCTCGTCGATGACGTGCAGGCAGTTGGCGCAGGCCGAGGCCCAGAAGTCGAGCAGCACGATCCGGCCCCGGAGGCCGGCCAGGGTCAGCTCCCGGCCGCCGGTGTTCAGCCACCCGCCCGCGCCCCGAAGCTCCGGCGCCCGCACCCGTCCCGTCACCCGCACGCTGCTCAGAACGCAGCGGACCCCGCAGGGGTTTCCCTGCGGGGTCCGGCTATCCGGTTAACGGTTGATCTGCGCGGTGGTGAAGGCCCGCAGCTCCTGCTGCAAGGTCCCCGCCGACACCGCCTCGGTCGCGCGCCGTACCGGCCGGTCGCGCCGAGTCATCGAGCGCCGATCATGCCACCTAGCCATCCGGGACTGCACTGTGCTCATCCTCCTCGTCATTCGTCCTTATAGACGCACGGCGAGCAGGTTTCATTCCCTTCGAATCGTCAGCCGAAGGCCAGGGCGAGCCCCGGATCAGTCAGCATCGCTGCGATATCCGCCAGGAACTCCGATCCGAGCTGGCCGTCGACGATCCGGTGGTCGAAGGACAGCGAGAGCTGGCACACCTGACGGATCGTGAGCTGCCCGTCGACCACCCACGGCGTCTCCCGCACCGCGCCGAGGGCGAGGATCGCGGTCTCCCCCGGGTTGAGGATCGGCGTCCCGCCGTCGACGCCGAACACGCCGACGTTGGTGATCGTGATCGTGCCGCCGGACATGTCCGCGGGCGTGGTCTTGCCGGCGCGCGCCGTCTCGGTCAGCTCCTTGATCGCGTCGGCCAGCTCCCTGGTGGTCAGCCGGCCGGCGTCCTTGACGTTGGGCACGACCAGACCGCGCGGGGTGGCCGCCGCGATGCCGAGGTTGACGTACTCCTTGACCACGATCTCCTGGGCCTGCTCGTCCCAGGCCGAGTTGACCATCGGGTGCCGGCGGACGGCGAGCAACAGCGCCCGGGCGGCGAACACCAGCGGCGTGACCTTGACGCCGGCGAATTCCCGGGAAGCGGCGACGCGCTCCCGCAGTCGCATGGTCTCGGTGATGTCCACCGTCAGCCACTCGGTGACGTGCGGCGCGGTGAACGCGCTGGCCACCATCGCGGCGGCGGTGTGCTTGCGGACGCCCTTGATCGGGATGCGCTGCTCCCGCGACGCGTCCCAGGTCGGGGCGGCCGGCGCCGGGGTCACCGGCTCGGGCTGGGCCGCGGACCGCGCCGCCGCCTCGACGTCAGCGCGGGTGATCACGCCGCCGTCACCGGATCCGGTCACCGTGCCGAGGTCGACTCCGAGGTCGCGGGCGAGCTTCCGTACCGGCGGCTTGGCCAGCACGCTCACGCCGTGCCCGTTGGACCCCTGCCGGGCCGGCTCGGCCGCGGCGACCGGTTCAGGGGCGGCCGGCTCCGGAACGACCGGCTCACGAACGACCGGCTCAGGGACGACCGATTCCTGAGCGACCTGCGCCGTTGCGACCTGCGCCGTTGCGGGCTGGTCGGTCGGAGCCGGGACCCCGTTCTTGCGCGGGCGGCGCTTGGCGACCACGGACCGCGGCCCGTACCCGACCAGCACCGCCGTGCGCCCGCCCGGAGCCGGCGAGCCGATCAGCCCCGGCTCGACCGCGCCCTCGTCGGGCAGCGGTGGCACCAGGTCCTCCGGATGGGCCTGCGCCGCGGGCGGTACCCCCGGCGCACCCTCGGGGTCGACGTCGACCGTGAGGATCGGCGTCCCCACGTCCACGGTCGCGCCCTCGGCCACCAGCAGCTCGGTGACCGCCCCGGCGAACGGGGACGGCAGTTCGACCGCCGCCTTCGCCGTCTCGATCTCCACGATCGTCTGGTTGACCGTGACCATGTCGCCCGGCTTGACGTACCACTTCAGGATCTCGGCCTCGGTGAGCCCCTCCCCGGCGTCGGGGAGCCTGAACTGCTTGAAGGTCGGCACCGGCGAACTCCTAGAAGGCCATTGAGCGGTCGACGGCGTCGAGCACCCGGTCGAGGTCGGGCAGGAAGTCCTCCTCCAGCCGGGACGGCGGGTAGGGCGTGTCGAACCCGCCGACCCGCAGCACCGGCGCCTCCAGCGAGTAGAACGCCTGCTCGGTGACCCGGGCGGCGAGCTCGGAGCCGAGCCCGAGGGTGACCGGCGCCTCGTGCACGACGACCAGCCGGCCGGTCCGCCGGACCGACCGGACGACCGTGTCGGAGTCGAGTGGGGACAGCGAGCGCAGGTCGATGACCTCGAGCTGCCGCCCGTCGTCCTCGGCCGCGGTGGCCGCGTCCAGCGCGACCTTCACCATCGGCCCGTACGCGGCGATCGTCAGATCGGAGCCGGTGCGCACGACCCTGGCCTGGTGCAGCGGGTCCGGCGTCGCGGCCGGGTCGAACTCGGCCTTCTCCCAGTATCGCCGCTTGGGCTCGAGGAAGATCACCGGGTCGTCGCTGGCGACGGACTGCTGGATCATGTGGAAGGCGTCGGCCGGGTTGGAGCAGGCGACGACCTTGAGCCCGGCGGTGTGCGAGAAGTATGCCTCGGGGGACTCGCTGTGGTGCTCGACCGCCCCGATGCCGCCGCCGAACGGGATCCGCACGGTCACCGGCAGGCTCACGGTGCCCTTGGACCGGTAGTGCATCTTCGCCAGCTGGCTGACGATCTGGTCGAAGGCGGGGTAGACGAACCCGTCGAACTGGATCTCGCAGATCGGCCGGTAGCCACGCATGGCCAGCCCGATCGCGGTGCCGATGATCCCGGACTCGGCGAGCGGCGTGTCGATCACCCGGTCCTCGCCGAAGTCCTTCTGCAGGCCGTCGGTGACCCGGAAGACGCCGCCGAGCTTGCCGACGTCCTCGCCCATGATGAGCACCTTGGGGTCGGCGTCCATGGCCGCGCGCAACCCCTCGTTGAGCGCCTTGGCCAGCGTGTAGGTCGCCATCAGTGCCGCACCTCCTCGAACGAGTCGAGGTAGGCCGCGAAGCCGTCGCGCTGGGCCTGCAGGTGCGGGGTCGGCTCCGCGTACACCTCGGCGAAGATCTCCAGCGGCTCCGGGTCGGCCATCTCCACGCAGGCCCGCCGGACCTCGGCCGCCAGCTCGGTCGCCTCGGCCTCGATCGCATCGAAGAACGTCGCGTCCGCCCCGCCGGAACGGGACAGGTAGGCCTTCACCCGTTCGATCGGGTCGCGCAGCCGCCAGATCTCCAGCTCGGTGGCCAGCCGGTAACGGGTCGGGTCGTCGGAGGTGGTGTGCGCACCCATCCGGTAGGTCCACGCCTCGATGAACGTCGGGCCCTGCCCGGTGCGGGCCGCGTCCAGCGCCGCCCTGGTCACCGCCAGGCACCCGAGCACGTCGTTGCCGTCGACCCGGACGCCCGGGAAGCCGAAACCGCGGGCCCGCTGGAACAGCGGGATCCGGGACTGCTTCTCGATCGGCTCCGAGATCGCCCACTGGTTGTTCTGGCAGAAGAACACGACCGGGGCGTTGAACACGCTCGCCCACACGAACGCCTCGTTGACGTCGCCCTGGCTGGAGGCGCCGTCGCCGAAGTAGGCGATCACGGCGTCCTCGCCGCCGTCGCGTTGCATGCCCATGGCATACCCGGTCGCGTGCAGCGCGTGCGCACCGATGACGATCGAGTAGAGGCCCATCATGCGGTCGCGCGGGTTCCAGCCCCCGAAGTCGTTGCCGCGGTAGAGGCTGAGCAGCTCGGCCGGCTGCACGCCGCGGCACCAGGCGACGCCGTGCTCGCGGTAGCTCGGGAAGGCCATGTCGTTCGGCCGCAGGGCCCGACCGGAGCCGATCTGCGCCGCTTCCTGGCCGAGCAGCGAGGCCCAGATGCCCAGCTCGCCCTGTCGCTGGAGCGCGGTGGCCTCGACGTCGATCCGGCGGACCAGGACCAGGTCGCGGTAGAGAGCACGGATCTGCTCGGCCGTGATGTCGAGTGGATAGTCAGGATGTTCCCGCCGCTGCCCCTCGGGGGTCAGCAGCTGCACCAGGTCGGGTCCACCGCTCGGTTCCGGCTCGGCGGGGACTCCGATGTCGACCGTCATGCGCCTCTCCTCGCTCGAACTCCGCACGGGATCGCCGCACGGGGTGGACCGGCGCGCCCGGGCCGTGCCGTCGGGTGTCGACGTCTGGTCCGACTGCGCCGGAGCGTGAACGAACGCTCCCCCCATCGTTGCAGACACCGCTTCCGCGTACTGTGCCACGAGCCACCCGGTATGCCCGAGACAGCCGGGCAGGGTGGGAAATCCGCCGGTCAGGCGGCCAGTTCGGCCGGCAGCGGCCGCCCGTGCACGACGACGAGGCGGCTGACCGCCCTCGTCAGCACGACGTAGAGGCGCCGCAGCCCGCGCGGCTCGGCGGCCGCGATCGTCGCCGGCTCGACGACCACGACGTGGTCGTACTCGAGGCCCTTGGCCAGGGTCGCCGGCACGACCGTGATCCGGGTCGTCTCGCCGGCCCCATCCCCGTCGTCGATGCCCAGCACCGCGTGCTCGGCGGCCAGCGCGTCCAGCGCTGCGGCGATCGCCGGCACGTCGGCGTCGGCGGCGATCACGCCGATCGAGCCCTCCTCGGCCAGCGCCCGGACGGCTTCGGCCGCGGCCGCGGCGACGGCATCGTCGGCCTCGAGCACGTGCAGCCCACCCGCGGCCGCGCGCACGCTGGTCGCCGGCTCCAGCCCGACCGCCAGGTGCGGCAGCAGCCGGTTCGCGAGCGCGATCACGTCCGCCGGCACCCGGTAGCCGCGGGTCAGCGGCTCGATCCTGGTCGCCGGCTTGCCCAGGTGGGCGAGCGTGACGTGCCAGTCCTCGGTCGACCACGGCGTCGTGCCCTGGGCGAGGTCGCCGAGCACGGTGACCGAGCCGAGCGGGCAGCGCCGGGCCACGCCGCGGCACTGCATCGCGGACAGGTCCTGGGCCTCGTCCAGCACCACGTGCCCGTACGACTCGGGCCGCGCGAGCAGGCCGGCGATCTCGTCGACGAGCACCGCGTCCTGGGCGGACCAGCGGGCGCTCTTCGCGCTGCGTGGCGGCTTCGCCCAGATCAGCAGCTCCTGCTCGGCCGGGTCGAGCAGGCCGCGGGCGGCGGCGGCCAGCGCGGCCGGGTCGGTGTAGAGCTCGCACAGCAGCGCGGCCGGGTCGACCGCGGGCCACACCGCGTCCACGAAGTCGCGTACCGCCTGGGACCGGGCCATCCGGGCGGTCTCCGCGTCCGAGGGGGCGCCGCCGGCCGCCTCCCGCTGGCGCCGCACGTCCTCGGCCACGTGCACACGCAGCCGCTCGCGCGCGGTCGCGTACGGGATGTCGCTGCGGCGCAGGTCGTCGACGTACCGGCGGAGGCGGTGCGGCGGCACCCGGTAGCGCTTGGTGCCCACGATGAGCATGACGTCGTCCTCTGGCCGGCCGACCTGCCGGCGGACCGCCCGGCGCAGCACCTCGGCGAGGCGCGCGTCCCCCTTGAGCGTGGCCACCGCGGGCGGGTCCGTCGCCCGTACCGGCACCGGCGCGAGCAGGTCGTCCACGGTCGACTGGGTGACGCCGATCTCCCCCAGGGCGGGCAGCACCTCGCCGATGTAGCGCAGGAACGCCCGGTTCGGCCCGACCACCAGCACTCCGGACCGCCGCAGCCGGTCCGGGTAGGTGTAGAGGAGGTAGGCCGCCCGGTGCAGGCCGACCGCGGTCTTGCCGGTGCCGGGCGCGCCCTGCACGCAGATGCTGTCGTCGAGCCGGGCCCGGACCAGGTCGTCCTGGTCGGGCTGGATGGTGGCGACGATGTCGCGCATGGGGCCGACGCGGGGCCGTTCGATCTCCTCCCGCAGGATCCGGCTCTCGGTCGCTGACACGTCCGAGCCGGCAGTGAGCGGCTCGTCCTCGTACGAGGTGAGCAGTCCGGCGGCGAAGCCGAACCGGCGGCGGCGGCGGACCCCCATCGGCTCGGCCGGGGTGGCCCGGTAGAACGCCCGCGATATCGGCGCCCGCCAGTCGATCACCAGCGGGTCGCCGGCCTCGTCCCGGATGTGCCGGCGGCCGACGTGGAAGCTCTCGCCGCTCGGGTGCTCGCCGTCGGGGAGGCGGTCGATCCGGCCGAAGAACGGCGGCACGCCCGGGTCGTCCGCCAGCGCCTTGAGCCGCCGGGCCCGGGCGGCGCCAAGCGACTCGCTGGAGAAGGCGTCGCCGCCGACGTCGCCGGCGGTGCTGGCCACCGCCCGCATGGCGGCCAGGCTCTCCCGGGACCGGATCAGATGGTCACGTTCGCAGGTGAGGACGGGATCGGTGTCGGTGGTGGACGCGGACACAGGGCTCCTCCGTGCTCCTTGGTTCGGCACGTGGTCCGGTCGGCGGGATCGGTCCGCGGGCCGGGACGGTCCCACTGCCCAAGGCGTTTCCCGGTGAGGAGACGCCCGGCTACGACGGGTGCGCGAGCAATGCGCGCGAGAATCCAGAGTAGTCCGCGCGCGGGACCAGGCCGAACGCATTGTGGCAGGCTGGCGCCCGTGCTGGTGATCACCAACGAGGCGGCCGGCGGGTCGGCCGGGGTGGAGGGCGCGCTGGCCGTGCTGCGCGGCACGGCGCCCGACGTGGAGGTGGTCGCCACCTCGTCACCGGCCGACTGCGACCCGGCGGTCGAGCGGCTGGGCGAGCGGCGGGTGGTGATCTGCGGCGGCGACGGCAGCGTGCACACCGTCGTCGAGGCGCTGCACCGGGCCGACGCGCTGGACCGACCGGTCGGGCTGATCCCGCTCGGCACCGGCAACGACCTGGCTCGCGCGGTCGGCCTGCCGCTCGACCCGGCGGCGGCCGCGCGAGTGGTGCTCGACGGCCGTCCCAGGCGGCTTGACCTGCTCGTCGACGACACCGGCGGCGTGGTGGTCAACGCGGTGCACCTCGGAGTCGGCGCGGAGGCGGCACGGCAGGCGGCGTCGCTGAAGCCGCGCCTCGGCCGGCTGGCGTACCTGGTCGGCGGCGTATCGGCCGGGCTCGCCGCTCCCGGCTGGACGCTGACCGTGCGGGTGGACGGTGCTCAGCTGACCTCGGGTCGGGTGCTGCAGGTCGGCATCGGGCTCGGCCGGTCCGTCGGCGGCGGCTCGCCGCTGACCCCGCACAGCGTGCTCGACGACCAGCAGGCCGACGTCGTCGTCTCGGAGGCGGTCGGCTTCCTGGCCCGGCTCGGCTACGGGCTGCGGCTGCGGCGCGGGTCACACATCGACCGGCCGGACGTGCGCACCGCCCGCGGCTCCACCGTCGAGGCGGACGGCGACCCGTTCCACTACAACGCCGACGGCGAGATCCACGGGCCGGTGCGGCGGCGTGTCTGGACCATCGACCCCCGCGGCTGGACCCTCATCACCCCACCCTGACCCGCACCGGGACCCGAGCGGATTCGACTCAGAAGAAGCGGCGCAGCGGCACGGTCAGGGCCTCCAGGACGCGCTGCCGGCGCGGCCGGTTGCGCCAGCGGGTGAGGTCGATCTCCGTGCTCCGCTCGAGGTCGGCGTCGAAGTCGCGGGACAGCTCGGCCGCGACCGTCCGATCCAGCGCGACCACCACGACCTCCTCGTCATGGTCGAGGGAGCGGCGGTTGAAGTTCGACGAGCCGACCACCGCCGCCATGCCGTCCACGATCATGATCTTCGCGTGCATCATCGCCGGCTGGAAGTTCCACACCCGCACCCCGCAGCTGGTCAGCTGGTCGTACGCGGCCTCGCTGGCGAGCTGGCAGACCCGCTTGTCCGCGTGCGGCCCCGGCAGCAGCACGTCCACCTCGACGCCGCGCTTCGCGGCCGCGCACAGCCGGTCGAGGAAGAAGTCGTCCGGCGCGAAGTACGCGGTGGCCAACGATATCCGCTCGGTCGCCGAGTCCAGCAGCACCCGGAACGTGGACTGCAGGTCGTCCCAGCCGATCGAGGCCGACCCGCGCACGACCTGGGCGACGGTCGTGCCGGTCTGCGGCTGCTGCCGGAACGAGTCGTTGTCGTCGTACAGCTCGCGACCGCTCTCGGCCCAGTTCTGCGCGAACGCCGCACGCAGCCCGTCCACCGCCGGCCCGCGTACCTCGACGTGGATGTCCCGCCACTCCCGCTCGTTGCGGGCGTCGCCGCACCACTCCTCGGCGATGCCGACCCCGCCGGTGAACGCGATCCGCTCGTCCACCACGAGCACCTTCCGGTGGCAGCGGTGGTTCTGCTTGAGCGGCGAGTTCAGCCAGGGCTTGCGGAACCACTCGACGTGCACGCCGGCCTCGTCCATGCGGTCGACCAGGCCCTTCTCGATCTGGAGGCCGCCGACCGCGTCGATGAGCAGCCGGACCCGCACGCCGCGCCGGGCCGCCGCGGACAGCGTGTCGGCGAACCGGATGGCGATCTCGCCCTTCCAGTAGACGTACGTCATCAGGTCGACACTGCGCTCGGCCGCCTCGATCGCCCGGAGCATGGCCGGGAAGATCCGGTCGCCGTTGCGCAGCACGGTGAGCTGGTTGCCTTCGGTGAAGGCGATCCCGGTGAGGGACTCGAGCGTGCGGCGGAGGCGCTGCTGCGGCTCATCCAGCCGGGGTTGCTCCAGGCTGGTGATGCTGTCGGTCACTGCACTCCTTCCGCTGGCCCCGTGCCGGTCCTTTGCCCACAGTTGAGAATCGGTACGCCTCCCCGGATGACGCCGGTCAGTGCTCGCCGGTGCCGCGCAGCCGCTCCCGGTACGACGGCGGGCAGACCGTACCGGTGTCGCCGAGCAGTAGCGCCGAGTAGGTCAGCCGTGCCGCCTCCTCCAGGTTGAGCGCCCGGCGTACGGCCATCTCGACCGAGTCGCCGACCACCGAGCAGCCGTGGTGGGACAGCACCACGCAGTCGCAGCCGTCCAGCAGCGCGGCCGCCTCCCGCGCCAGTTCCGGCGTGCCCGGATAGCGGAAGGGGGCGACTCGGACCGGCCCGACGTACGCGGCATGGTCGGTGGTGATCGTCCGGATCGGGTGGCCGAGCGCGGACAGCAGCACCGACGTCTGCGGGTGCACGTGCACGACCGCGCTGGCGTCCGGCCTGGCCCGGTAGCACTCCAGGTGCAGTGCCAGCTCGGTGGACGGGTCCGGCGCACCGCCCACCACCGCGCCGTCGGCGATCCGGACCAGGGCGAAGTCGGCCTGCCCGAGCCGGTCCAGCCAGGTGCCGCGGGCGGTCACCGCGGCGACCGCGCCACCGGGCACGCGCGCGGACAGGTTGCCGCCGGACGCGAGCACCAGCCCCGCGCGGACCAGGGTCCGGCCGGCGTCGGCCAACTCCTCGACGAGCCCGGACCACTCCGGGTCGGTGGGCATCATCACTCCGCCAGCCTGGCCGCCGCCGACTGCACGCGCCGGGACGCCTCGGCCACGTCGATCGTCAGGCACTCGCCGTCGCGCACCACCTGCCGGCCGCCGACCCAGACGTCCCGCACCGCCGACCGCGGAACCGACCAGACGGCGTGCGCGGCGAGATCGCCGTCCGACAACACCGGGACGAACCCGGGATCGGACAGGTCGAGCCGGACGATGTCGGCCCACCGGCCGGGCGCGAGGACGCCGAGGTCCGGCCGGCCGAGCGCGGCGGCACCGCCGGCAGTGGCGAGGTCGAGCACCTCGGTCGCCGTCAGCACGGTCGGATCCCGCTCCAGCGTCCGGGCGAACAGCGCGGCGAGCCGCATCTCCTCCCAGAGGTCGAGGTCGTTGTTGCTGGCCGGCCCGTCGGTGCCCAGCCCGACCCGGACGCCGGCCCGCCGCAGCGCCGGCACCGCGGCCATGCCGGAGGCGAGCTTGGCGTTGCTGCTCGGGCAGTGCGCGACCGCGACGCCGTAGTCGGCGAGCAGCGCGACGTCCTTCTGGGTCAGCCACACCCCGTGCGCGGCCAGCACCCGGTCGACGTCGAACACGCCGAGGTCGGCCAGCACCTGAGCGACCGTGGCCCCGCCGTGCCGGGCCGAGACCTCGTCGCCCTCGTGCTCGGTCTCGCCCAGGTGCACGGTCACCGGCGCGCCCGCCGCCCGCGCCGCCTCGCCGATCGCCACCAGCGCCTCGTCCGGCAGCACGTACGCGGAGTGCGGTCCGAAGCCGACCTCGATGCGCGGGTGGTCGGCGTACCGGTCCCGCAGGCGCAGCGTCCACTCGATCCGCTCAGCCCAGCTGCCGAGCCGCTCCCAGCCGGGGGCGACCACGATGCCGGGCGCGACAAGGCAGCGGCTGCCGGCCGCGTCGACGGCCTCGGCCAGCAGGTCGTCGTGGAAGTACATCTCCACCGACGTGGTGACGCCGAAGCGGAGCAGTTCGGCGGCGGCGAGCGTCATCCCCCAGTAGACGTCGTCCGGGCCGACCTTGGCTTCGCGCGGCCAGATCACCTCTCGCAGCCAGCGGTCCAGCGGCAGTCCCTCGCCCTGGCCGCGCAGCAGCGTCATCGGCCCGTGCGAGTGCGCGTTGATCAGCCCGGGCAGGAGCAGCCCGCCCACCCGCTGCACCGTCCACTCGCCACTGTCCCCAGTGGACGCGTCCGGCTCGTCCACCGGCTCCTCCAGCGGCTCGTCCACCGGCCCGACGCGAGCGATCCGACCGTCCGACCCGATGTCGACGGCGCCCGGGCGATGCACGACCCCGCTGCCGTCACAGGGCAGGACGGCGTCGGCCACGAGTCGCGTGCTCACAGCGTCTCTCCCCCGGCCGGCCGTACGGTCCGCCGCTCGGTGACCACGGCGGTCACCAGATCCGCCGGCGTCACGTCGAACGCGGGGTTGTACGCCGGTCCGGCGGCCACCTCGGCCGGGTTCCGCTCCTCGATCTCGATGCTCTCGCCGGTGGGCGTGCCGGCGTCCACAGTGGACTCGGGCGCGGCGGCGACGAACGGGACCCCGGCCCGGGCGGCGGCGAGGGCGAGCGGATAGGTGCCGATCTTGTTGGCCACGTCGCCGTTGGCGGCGATCCGGTCCGCGCCGACCACAACGGCGTCGACCAGCCCGCGGGCGATCAGCGAGGGCGCCGCACCGTCGACGACCACCCGGTGGGCGATGCGCTGCGCGGCAAGCTCCCAGGTGGTGAGCCGGGCGCCCTGCAGGAGCGGCCGCGTCTCGTCCGCGTACACGAGCTCGACCTGTCCCCGCTCGTGCAGCACCGTGACGATCCCGAGCGCCGTGCCCCACTCGACGGCAGCGAGCCACCCGGTGTTGCAGTGCGTCAGCAACCGCAGCGGCCTGTTTCGCTGCAGCAGGTCGGCTCCTCGCTCGCCGATCGCCCGGCAGGCCTTGGCCTCCTCGTCAAGGATCGCCCGCGCCTCGGCCAGCACCGCGTCCGGCCCGTCCGCCAACCGAGCGAGCGCCCGATCGACCCCGCGCCCGAGGTTCACCGCCGTCGGCCGCGCCGTCCGCAACCGCCCGGCCGCGCCGCGGACGTCGTCGCCGCGCTGAGCGGCGAGGGCGACGCCGAGGGCCCCGGCGGCGCCGAGGGCGGGAGCGCCCCGGACCGCGAGCCGGCGGATCGCGTCGACCAGCTTGTCCGGGTCGGTGATCTCCAGCCATCGCTCCTCGGCCGGTAGCGCGGTCTGGTCAATGAGGCGAACCGCGCCGTCCGCCCAGTCGATGCACCGCACCGACGCAGTATCCGGTCTCTACCGGTCCCGCGGCACCCGACCGAGCAGGGAGAACTCCGGATTCGGCCGCAACGCCATGAGGTGCGCCATCCGGTTGGACTGCGCGAACAGCGCCGCGATCGCACCGATGTCCCACACGTCGTCCAGATCGAACCCGTGGTGGGCGAGCTCGGCGAGGTGCTCGTCCTCGACCGTGGCCGACGCGGTCGCGACCCGCAGCGCGAAGTCCAGCATCGCCCGCTGGCGAGGGGTGATGTCCGCGTGCCGGTAGTTCGTCGCGACTTGGTCGGCGATCAACGGATCCTTGGCCCGGATCCGCAGGATCGCCCCGTGCGCGACGACGCAGTAGGTGCAGTCGTTCGCCGCACTGGTCGCGACGACGATCATCTCCCGGTCGGCCTTGGACAGCCCCGGCGTCTCCTTGTCCATCAACGCGTCGTGGTACGCCAGGAACGCCCGGAACTCCGCCGGCCGCCGCGCGAGCGCCAGGAACACGTTCGGCACGAACCCGGTCCGTTCAGCGACCGCCTCGATCCGCCCCCGCACGTCCTCCGGCAGCTCGTCCAGCCCCGGCACCCCAAACCGACTAACCGCCCGCATCCCCACACCCTCGCACACGGTCCGCCACGCACTCGCGGAGGCGATCGAAGCCCGGGCTCGGGACGGGAGGCCTTGCATTGCTCGAACAGAAAAGGGGGTGGAGTGGCAATGCGGCGCGGGCAGGGTGGTTGGGGTCAGACAGCCACCGGGAGGAATGACGAGATGATCCTGACCAGGAAGATCGCGCTGGGCGTGGGCGCGGTGGCTGCTGCCGGGGTGCTCGGCACGGCCGGGGTCGCTGCGGCCACGTCGAACGACAGCACGCCGGCGCCGAGCGCGTCGGCGGCGCCGAGCAGCCCGGCCACGCCGGGAGACAAGGCGCATCACCGCAAGGGCAAGCGGGCCGAGCGGGCGCTGATCGGCCGTGGGATGCACGGTGAGTGGGTCGTCAAGGGCAAGGACGGGAAGCCGGTCACGCTGGAGACGATCCGCGGCACGGTGACCGCGGTCGGCTCGTCCAAGCTGACGGTCAAGGCTGAGGACGGCTTCACCGAGACGTTCGTGACCAACTCCGACACCAAGGTCAGGGGCGGCGCCGACTCGCTCGGCGCGGTCAAGGTCGGAGCCAAGGGCGCGGTCCTCGGCGTCAAGTCCGGAAGCACGATCACCGCCCGCGCAGTGCTGGTGCGCAAGTAGGCACGACCGGGCCCGGTCCTCGATCGGGAGGACCGGGCCTTCACTCGCGCCCGCGACGCCGGGACGGGCGGTGACCGGCGTCGCTGTTCCTGTGTTGGCGGACGGTGGTCGGCCGGGACGGGAGAGACCCCGCCGGAAGGCCGGGGTCTCGCGGGCCGCGGGTCAACCGAGGCGGAGGCGAAGAGCTTCCAGTTCGTCCCGCATGCCGGTGGGGAGTTGGTCGCCGATCTTGGCGAACCACTCTTCGATCTGCGGCAGTTCGGACCGCCATTCCTCGACGTCGACCGCGCTGACCGCGTCGAGGTCGGCCGGGTCCATGTCGAGGCCGCTCACGTCGAGTGCTCCGGCCGCGGGCACGTAGCCGACCGGCGTCTCCACCGCCGCGGCCGTCCCCTCGAGACGCTCGATCGCCCACTTCAGCACACGGATGTTCTCGCCGAAGCCCGGCCAGAGGAACCTGCCATCGGAGGAGCGGCGGAACCAGTTCACGTAGAAGATCCGCGGCAACCTGGACGCGTCCGCGTGCTTGCCGACCGAGATCCAGTGACCGAAGTAGTCGCCGGCGTTGTAGCCGATGAACGGCAGCATCGCCATCGGGTCCCGCCGCACGACGCCCACCGCGCCGGTCGCTGCGGCCGTTGTCTCGGACGACAGGGTGGCACCGAGGAAGACACCATGCTGCCAGTCGCGCGACTCGGTCGCCAACGGGATCGTCGTCCGGCGGCGGCCGCCGAAGAAGATCGCGGAGATCGGCACCCCGCGCGGGTCCTCCCACTCCGGCGCGATGATCGGGCACTGCGCTGCCGGCGTGCAGAAGCGCGAGTTGGGGTGGGCCGACGGCTCGTCCGACGCCGGCGTCCAGGCGCGACCCTTCCAGTCGGTCAGGTGCTCCGGCGGCTGCTCGGTCATCCCCTCCCACCAGACGTCGCCGTCATCGGTGAGGGCCACGTTGGTGAAGACCGAGTTGCCGCGCTCGATGGTGCGCATCGCGTTGGCGTTGGTCTTCCACCCGGTCCCCGGCGCCACGCCGAAGAAGCCGTACTCCGGGTTGAGCGCATAGAGCCGCCCGTCGTCCCCGAACCGCATCCAGGCGATGTCGTCGCCGAGCGTCTCGACCTTCCAGCCCGGGATCGTCGGCTCGAGCATCGCGAGGTTGGTCTTGCCGCAGGCCGACGGGAATGCCGCCGCGACGTAGTAGACCTTCCGCGCCGGCGAGGTCAGCTTGAGGATCAGCATGTGCTCGGCGAGCCAGCCCTCGTCGCGCGCCTTCACCGTCGCGATCCGCAGCGAATAGCACTTCTTGCCGAGCAGCGCATTGCCGCCGTACCCCGACCCGTACGACCAGATCACCCGCTCCTCGGGGAAGTGCGAGATGTACTTGGTCGGGTTGCACGGCCAGGGGACGTCCTGCTCGCCTTCGTCGAGCGGCGCACCCACGCTGTGCAGACCGGGAACGAAATCCGCGTCCTCGCCCAGTCGCGAGAGGGCCTTCAACCCCATCCGGGTCATGATGTGCATCGACGCGACGACGTACGGCGAGTCGGTGAGCTCCACCCCGAACATCGGCGACTCGGCGTCGAGCGGACCCATGCAGTACGGGACCACGTACATCGTCCGGCCCCGCATGCAGCCCGCGTAGAGCTCGGTCATGATCGCCTTCATGTCCGCCGGCGCCATCCAGTTGTTCGTGGCGCCGGCGTCCCGCTCGTCGACCGAGCAGATGAACGTCCGGCCCTCCACCCGGGCCACGTCACTCGGGTCGGATGCGCACCAGAACGAGTTCGGCTTCTTCGCCGGGTCGAGCCGCCGGAACGTCCCCGCCTCGACCAGGAGGTCGGTTATCCGCACCCACTCCTCAGGCGAGCCGTCGCACCACTCGATCCGGTCGGGCGTCGTCAGCTCGGCGACCTCCCGAATCCATTCGAGCAGTCGGGCGTGCCTGGTCGGCGCAGTGGCAGCGTCCGCACCCGGGATCGCAGAAATCGTCATGCAACATCGCCTCCTGGTCGCCGTTGACCGGACATGCAGAAAGTCCGGCCACACCGGCCGTGCTTCGGGGATTGATCGGAGCCTAACGCCGGCGACACGCCTATCGACCTGGTCGGACTGTCGGCTGCCTCACAACTCGCGCGTAGCCTTGGGCTTTCCGCACCACGACCGCCCGACCCGGTGACGACGGAGGAACTCGGTGGAGTCCGCGACGTTCACCCGCCGGCCGGAGGACTTCGAATGTCTGCACTGCGGCATGCGGGTCCGAGGCGATGGTTATACCAACCACTGCCCGCGCTGTCTGTGGTCCCGGCACGTCGACGCGGACAGCCCGGGCGATCGCCAGTCGACCTGTGGCGGCGCGATGGAACCCGTCGGCGCCCTGTACGAGGGCGGCCGCACGGTCGTCGTGCAGCGTTGCCAGCAGTGCGGGCACACTTGGCGCAATCGGACGGCGCGCAACGACTCCCGCGATGCCGTACTCGCCCTGTTCGGCCGAGTGGTGGACGACCCACGCCGCTGAACCGCCGCGTCGGCTGCTCCGTGTGACGAGTAAGCCTGTGTGCCCCACGGGCTGTGTTCCATGCCCGCACAGGACCAACCAAGGAGGGCATCGAGGTGCGGACAAGGCTTGCTCTGACGGCGATCGGCGCTGCGGTGCTGGCGTTCGCCGGCGGGACCGTGGTGACCACGGCCACCGCCGCACCGGCGAGCGCGACGCTGCTTCCGAAGACGATCGCGCTCCCGGACGGCTACCAACCCGAAGGCATCGCCACGAACGGCCCGACCTTCTACGTCGGATCCCTGGCCGACGGCCGGATCATGCGCGGCAGCGTGCTGACCGGCCGGCTCTCGCCGTTCATCCCGGGCACCGCGGGTGACTCCACGACGGGCCTCGAGGTGCACGGCAACCTGCTGTTCGCCGCGGGCGCCGCCAGCGGCACGCTCAAGGCGTACGACCTGCGCACCGGCCGCAAGCTGGCCGAGCGGCGAGTCGCACCGGCCGGCGAGAGCTTCATCAACGACGTCGCGGTGATCAAGGACGCCGCATACTTCACCGACTCGCTCAAGGCCCAGCTGTACGTGCTGCCGTTCGGCAGTAGGGGCAAGGGCCACGGGCCGAACTTCGGCGAGGTCAGGGTGCTGCCCACCCCGGGCATCACGATCGGTGCCGGCTTCAACGCCAACGGCATCGAGACCACGCCGGACGGGAAGGCGCTGCTGGTCATCCAGTCCAACACCGGGACGCTGTTCCGGGTTTCGCCGCGCACCGACGTCGCGACTCCGGTGAACGTCGGCGGCGCCGATCTCACCAACGGCGACGGCATCCTGCGCCGCGGCAGCTCGCTGTTCGTGGTGCGCAACGTGAACAACCTGATCGTGCAGCTCGCGCTCAACCGGTCCGGCAGCACCGGCCGGGTGGTCCGCACGATCACCGACCCGACGCTGGACGTGCCGGCGACGATCGCGCCGTTCGGCCCGTTCCTGTATGCGGCCAACGCACGGTTCACCACCCCGCCGACGCCGACCACGACATACCACATCTCCCGCATCCCGTAAGCACGCAAAGCGGCCGGCCCGGGCTCCACGCCTGGGCCGGCCGTCGCATATCCGCCACCGACCAGGAGGAGGCACGACAACGTGCGGAAACGACTGGCCCTGACTGCGTTCGCCGGCGCGGTGCTCGCGCTGGGAACCACCACCGTGACGACCGCGGCCACCGCTGCGCCGGCGAGCGCGTCCCTGCTGCCGAAGGTGATCGCGCTGCCGGACGGCTTCCGGCCCGAGGGCATCGCGACCGGCCGCGGCACCACCTTCTACGTCGGCTCCCAGGTCGACGGCGCGATCTACCGCGGCAACCTGCTCACCGGTCGTGGCGAGGTCGTCATCCCCGGCACCGCCGGGGACACCGTGCGCGGGCTCAAGGTGGACGGCAGCCGGCTGTTCGCGGCCGGCGGTCCCAGCGGCACGGTCACGGTGTATGACCTGCGCACCGGCCGGCTGCTGCTGCGACAGCAGGTGGGCACGCCGGGCGCGAGCTTCGTCAACGACGTGGTCGTGACGCGCAGCGCCGCGTACTACACCGACTCGACCGCGCAGGTCATGTACGTGCTGCCGTTCGGGCACGGTGGCCGGCTCGGCGCGGTACGCACGGTGCCGCTGACCGGTGACATCGTCTACGGCGCCGGCTTCAACGCCAACGGCATCGTGGCCAGCCCCGACGGCCGGACGCTGGTGCTGGTGCAGTCCAACACTGGCCTGCTGTTCCGGGTCTCCGCACGCACCGGTCTCACCACCCGTGTCGACGTCGGCGGGTTCTCGTTCACCAACGGCGACGGGCTGCTCCGGCGCGGCAACACGCTCTACGTGATGCGCAACCAGAACAACCAGCTGGTGCAGGCGACGCTCAGCCGCGACTTCACCCGGGCGCGCGTGGTCCGCACGATCACCGACCCGAACTTCGACACCCCGACGACGATCGCGTTCTTCGGACCGTTCATCTACGCGGTGAACGCACGGCTGACGACGCCGCCGACCCCGGACACCACCTACACCGTGGTCCGAGTGCCGTGACCTGACGGCTCCGGCCGGGCCGCGTCAGCCGGGATGCGGCCCGGCCCGGTCAGGACGCCTGGCTGACCGTGCTCATGTTGAAGTCGGGCACGCGCAGGGTCGGCATCGCAGTGCGGTTGAAGTAGTCGCCGAACTCCCGGGCCAGGCAGCGCTCGGTCGTCCCGGACTCGGTGATGCGCCCGAGCAGGTCGACCGGCGACTCGTTCCAGCGGAAGTTGTTCACCGCACCGGTGACCTCGCCGTTCTCCACCAGGTAGACCCCGTCGCGGGTGAGCCCGGTCATCAGCATCGTCTGCGGGTCGACCGGCCGCACATACCAGACGCAGGTCAGCAGCAACCCCCGCTCGGTCCGGGCGACCATGTCGTCGGTCGAGGCGGTGGAGCCCGGCACCTCCAGCATGAGGTTGTCGACGTAGGGGCGCGCCTGCGTGTCGGTCTTCGTCGCGTAGGCCCGGGTGCGCATGAGCTCGAACAGCACGCCGTCCCGGATCCACTCGGTCGAGCCCAGCGGCAGGCCGTTGTCAAAGACCGAGACCGTGCCCTCTTCCGACCGCGTGGTGGCGAGGAACGGCGCGCATTCCAGGCCGGGCAGCCGCGGGTCGCTGCGCAGCGTCACCGACAGGGGAGACAGCCGCTCGCCGACCCGGTTGCCGCCGCCGGGCTTGGAGAACACCGTCCGGCCTTCGTCGGCGCCCCGCGCCCCGGCCGCGATCGCGTAGAGGAACAGGAACAGGTCACCGACCGCGGACGGTGGCAGCAGCGTCTCGTATCGCCCCGCTCGCAGCTCGACCGACCGGTCGGCCCAGTCCAGCCGGCGGCCCAGCTCGCGGTCGAGCGCCTCCACCTCGACGTCGGCGAAGTCGGGCGAACCCTGGCCGACCCAGGCCGAGCGGGCGTAGTCGCGCGACTTGCCGTTGATGTCGATCCGGCCGGTCGGCTGCACGTGGCGCAGCCGCACGCCGGTGGAGGAGCCGAGGTATTGGCTCTCGACGGCGTGCTCGGCATAGCCGAACAGCAGCCGGTCGCGGCCGGCCGCCCGGGCGAACGCCTCGCCCAGGTCGCTGGACACGGTCGCCAGCGTGCCGATCGAGGTCTCCGCCGGCGGCTCGTCCCAGCCCTCGGATCCGCCGTCCGGCTCGGCCAGCGGCGCCGCGTCCTCGTTGGGGCCGGCGTCGCGGGCGGCCTGCTCGCTCGCCCGGACCAGGTCCTCCAGGTCGTCCGCGGACACCGCGCTGCGCTGCGCCACCGCGGCCGCCTCGCCGACCACGCTGATCACCGCGACGTCGCGGGAGCGCATCGACCCGTTGGTGGTCAGCGTGTTGTTGGCCCAGCGAAGGTTGACCTCGGACCGTTCCGTCGCGAGCACGACGCAGCCGTCCGCCTTCGACAGCGCCAGCGCCCGCTCGACCGTCTCCTGCGGGGTCATCGGCCGCCCTCCCGGACCGTGTTGAGGATGTTCACGTTGCGGAACAGCGCCGGCGGGCAGCCGTGCCCGACCGCGGCGACCTGCCCCGGCTGCGCCTTACCGCAGTTGAACGCACCGTGCAGCAGGTAGGTCTCCGGGCCGCCGACCGCCTCCATCGAGCCCCAGAAGTCGGTCGTGGTGGCCTGGTATGCCACGTCGCGCAGCTGGCCGGCCAGCTTCCCGTTCTCGATCCGGAAGAATCGCTGCCCGGTGAACTGGAAGTTGTATCGCTGCATGTCGATCGACCAGGACTTGTCGCCGACCACGTAGATCCCGCGCTCGACCCCGCCGATCAGGTCGTCCAGCGACGGGCCGCCCGGCGCCGGCTGCAGCGAGACGTTGGCCATCCGCTGCACCGGGATGTGGCCTGGCGAGTCGGCGAACGCGCACCCGTTGGACCGGCCGAGGCCCTTGAGCTTGGCCATCCGCCGGTCCAGCTGGTAGCCGACCAGGATCCCGTCCCGGATGAGATCCCAGGACTGGGTCTGCACGCCGTCGTCGTCGTAGCCGATCGTGGCCAGGCCGTGCTCGGCGACGCGGTCGCCGGTCACGGTCATCACCGGCGAGCCGTACGTCAGTGTGCCGAGCTTGTCGAACGTGGCGAAGCTGGTGCCCGCGTATGCCGCCTCGTAGCCGAGCGCCCGGTCGAGCTCGGTCGCGTGACCGATCGACTCGTGGATCGTCAGCCAGAGGTTCGTCGGGTCGACGACCAGGTCGTACCGGCCCGGCTCGATGGACGGCGCCTTCGCCTTCTCGGTCAGCCACTCCGGGATCCGGGCCAGCTCGCCGGCCCAGTCCCAGGTGTCGCCGGTCATGTATTCCCAGCCCCGGGCGGTCGGCGGAGCGTTGGTCCGCATCTGCTCGAACGTGCCGCGGGACCGGTCGACCGCGGTCGCCTCGAGCTCGGGGTGCATCCGCACTCGCTGCTGGGTGGTGACCGTGCCGGCGAGATCAGCATAGAACTTGTTTTCCAGCACCTGCAGCAGCGACGCCTGCACGTGATCGACGCCATCGGCGGCCAGCAGGCGCTCGGACCACTCGGCCAGCAAGCCGATCTTGTCCGCGTCGGGCACCGAGAACGGATCCACCCCGTAGGGGGCGACCCAGGTGACGTCGGCATGTATCGGCTCGTCGGCGAGCTCCACCGGGTCTGAGTTGACCGGTCGGGAGACCGCGGCCACCTCCACCGCCTGCTCGGCGACCCGCACCGCGGCCTCCGGCGTCAGGTCGACGCCGGCCGCGAAGCCCCACGTCCCCTCGTGCACCACCCGGACCGCGAACCCCTGCGTCACGCTGTCGGCGGCCGAGTCGACCCGGCCGTCGCGCAGCATCAGGTCCTGGCCGCGGATCCGCTCCAACCGGAAGTCGGCGTGCTGCACGCCGAGCTCGCGGGCTCGGGACAGCGCGGCGTCGGCCAGCCTGCGCATCGGCAGTGCCAGGAACTCCGGATCGATCTCGGGCACGGGCTCCTCCTCGCACGCTCTGGCCCCTCGCCGAAACCCTAGTCCGGCCGCCCAACCGGATTCGGCGACGGTCAGGACCCCGGTCAAGGCCCGGTCAGGGCCCCGGTCAAGGGCTAGGGACGCCAGCGGAGCGCGAGCGCGCGCACGGCCGGGTCGTCCGACTCGGAGAGGGTCGTCCAGTCGGCGTCCGGGTCGCCCGCGGCGGCGGCGAGGTCGGCCAGCAGCGCCTCCGGGGGATCGGTGGACTGCTCGCCGGCACCCTCGGCCCGGGCCAGCAGCCGCGCGTCGGTCCAGGGCCCTTCCGCCGGTCGGGTGTCGGACTCGAGCAGCGGCGGGTACGGGTCGGTCATGCCGGCGGTGTCCGCCCAGCCGGCCGGATCGGTGCCGTCCAGCCACGCCGCCGGCGCCCGCTGGTCCGTCTCCGGCGAACCCGGTTCGGTCATCGCCACTCCTCCTGTTCGCCGTATGGCATGTCGCCCGCTCAGGCTAGGCGATCATGACCTTTCGGCCGAATGTCGTCTATCCTCCTGGAGTGCTGGACTGTCCGGGCA